>Ga0316204_10000218_pt1 | contig 234156 bp, 247 predicted proteins | sample 6monrhotite_MG_2_FD_205661 | JGI IMG/M metagenome (GOLD analysis project Ga0316204, IMG submission 205661) | Microbial mat bacterial communities from mineral coupon in-situ incubated in ocean water Damariscotta River, Maine, United States -... | ecosystem: Environmental > Aquatic > Marine >...
CTCACAAGACTTTTGGACGTCGTCGCCCCCATCTTGCGATACACCGCATCGCTGCGCCGTGCGCTCCTCGCCAAAAATCTTGTGAGGCCGTCTCTATGAGTCATTATTAATGCAATTTGGTATAAGCCGTGGTCTTTCCCTTAAAGGCGCATACGTCGCGCACCACACAGCGCCAGCATTCCGGCTTACGCGCCTTGCAGACATACCGCCCGAGCAGAATCAGCCAATGATGGGCGTGCCGCATCCAGTGTTTGGGGGTCACTTTTTCGAGCTTCTTCTCGACCGCCAACGGCGTTTTTCCGACCGCCAGCCCGGTTCTGTTTGAGACGCGAAAAAGATGCGTGTCGACCGCGATGGTCGGTTGCCCGAAGGCGATGTTCAGAACCACGCTGGCGGTCTTGCGGCCAACGCCCGGCAGGGCTTCGAGGCTGGCCCGGTCGTCGGGAACCTGGCCCGCGTGTTTTTCGATCAGCATCCGGCTCAGGGCGATGACATTTTTCGCCTTGGTATTGAACAAGCCGATGGTTTTGATGTAATCGCGCAGGCCCGCCTCGCCCAGTTTGACCATGGCTTCCGGCGTTTTGACTTTCTTGAACAGCGGACCGCACGCCTTGTTGACGCCGACGTCGGTCGCCTGGGCCGACAGCACCACGGCGACCAACAGGGTGTAATGATTGACCCAATCCAGTTCGCCCTTCGGTTCCGGATTGTCGTCGGAAAGGGCCTGATAGAATTTTTCCACGTCGGCTTTCTTCATGTTACGAAAGGCCCAACACATCGCGCAGGGAATACAAGCCCGGCGGCTGCCACGAACTCCAGACCGCGGACCGCACCGCGCCCTTGACGAAGACGGCGCGCGAGGTCGCCTTGTGGGTCAGCTCGATGCGTTCGCCGTCCGCCGCGAACAGCACCGTATGATCGCCGACCACGTCGCCGCCGCGAAGCGTCGCGAAGCCGATATCGCCTTTCCGGCGCGCCCCCGTGTGGCCGTCGCGGACCCGGTCGGAAACGGCGTCGAGATCGACGCCACGACCGGCGGCCGCCGCCCGACCCAGCGCCAGGGCCGTCCCTGAAGGGGCGTCAACCTTGTGACGATGGTGCATTTCGACAATTTCGATATCGTAGTCGTCGCCAAGAATACCGGCGACCCGTTCGGTCAGACCGAGCAGTAAATTAACACCAAGGGAAAAATTGGCCGCCTGGACAATGGCGGCGCGCCGCGAGGCCTGTTCGACCGCCTCTTGCGCCGCCGTATCAAGCCCGGTCGTGCCGAGGATAAGGGCCGTGCCGTAGCGGCCCGCCAAATCGGCGTGGCCTTGCGCCGTTGCCGCGACCGTGAAATCGATGACGACGTCGGCGGCGTCAAACAACGCCGCCGGGTCGTCCGTCGCGGTGATGCCGAGGGGCTCAAGCCCGGCCAGCACGCCCAGGTCATGCCCGACAAAGTCACCGCCGGCCCGTTCGGTGCCGCCGACCAGCTCGCAGCCCGCCGTCGCCACCGTTTCGGCCATCAGCATGCGGCCCATGCGGCCGGCGCATCCAACAATTCCGATTTTCATGGCAAAGCCCCCCTGTGGTAACGGTCCTGAAAGCCTATAGCACGGAATGGCCGCCTGGAAACAGGTCGGCGCGCCCTATTCCTTGAGGTCTTCCCAGAGCTCCTTGACCTTGTCGAAAAAGCCGTGGGATTGCGGGCTGTGCTTTTTGTTGCTGCCGGACCCTTCGAATTCCTTCAGCAGTTCTTTCTGTTTCTTGGTCAGATTAACCGGCGTTTCGACCGAAATCTGCACGAACATGTCGCCGCGGGCGTCGGACCGCAGAATCCGCATACCGCGCCCCTTAAGCCGGAACTGCTGACCCGACTGGGCGCCGGACGGGATGGTAATACGGGTCCGCACCCCTTCGACGGTCGGGACCTCAATGGAACCGCCGAGGGCCGCCGTCGTCATCGGAATCGGCACCCGGCAGTGGATATTGGCGCCGTCACGCCGGAACAGACGGTGCGGGCCAACCGAAAGAAAGATATAAAGGTCGCCGGCCGGGGCGCCTCGCAAACCGGCTTCGCCTTCATTGGCAAGACGAATACGGGTGCCGTCCTCAACCCCCGGCGGAACCGTCACCGACAGCGTTTTTTCCCTGTGCACGCGGCCCTGGCCGGCGCAGGTGCGGCAGGGCTCCTTGATCACCTTGCCGGTGCCCTGACACGACGGGCAGGTGCGTTCGACGGTGAAAAATCCGGATTGGCTGCGGACCCGGCCATGGCCGCCGCAGGTGACGCAGGTAATCGGCGGCGCACCGCCGGCGGCGCCCGAGCCGGAACAGTCGTCGCAGGCGGCCGAGGTCGGCACCCGAATGGTCGTTTTCTTGCCCTCGTACGCTTCCTCGAGGGTAATTTCCATATTATAACGCAGGTCCGATCCACGACCGGAACTGGCCCCGCCGCCGCCGCCGAAACCGCCGCCGCCACCAAACATTTCTTCGAAAATATCGGCGAAACCGCCGCCGCCAAAGCCGCCGCCACCGCCCGCTCCCGGCCCGCCCTGTTCGAAAGCGGCGTGACCAAACCGGTCAAAGGCGGCCCGTTTGTCTTCGTCCTTGAGGACCTCGTAAGCTTCGTTGATTTCCTTGAACTTGCGTTCGGCGTCCGCGTCGCCCGGATTGCGGTCCGGGTGGTACTGCATGGCCTGTTTTCGGTAGGCCTTCTTTAATTCATCCGAACTGGCATCCCTGCTTACGCCAAGAAGTACGTAGTAATCCTCTTTGGTCATGTCCCACTACTCACTGGTCCCATAGCGCCACACGGCCACCCCGCCCGGCAGCGCCGGAACGACAGGTGACCGCATGTTCGCTGTTCAATTGAACGATCCGGAATTGCCTCTCGGCCCGTCCAGCCCTTAAGCGTCCTTCTTGTCTTCTCCGGCGGCGCCCGCTTCAGGGTCGACTTCCTCGAATTCGGCATCGACGACATCGGCGCCTTCACCACCGGCTTCTTCGCCGGCGCCCTTCGGGGCATCCGCGTCGCCTGTTTCCTGGCTCGCCTTGTACATGGCTTCGCCCAGCTTCATGGACGCCTGGGACAGCGCTTCGGTTTTCGCCTTGATATCATCGGCGTCTTCGCCCTTGAGGGCTTCCTTCAGGTGCTCGACGGCGTCTTCGATTTCCTTCTTGTCGCCTTCGGGCAGCTTGTCGCCGAATTCGCCCAGGTTCTTTTCCGTCGAATGGACGAGGGCATCCGCGTGGTTACGGGCTTCGACCGTTTCCTTGCGTTTCTTGTCTTCTTCGGCGTGGGCTTCGGCGTTCTGGACCATTTCCTCGATATCGGCATCGGACAGCCCGCCGGACGCCTGAATGCGGATCTGCTGTTCCTTGCCGGTCGCCGTGTCCTTGGCCGAAACGTTGACAATGCCGTTGGCGTCGATGTCGAAGGTGACCTCGATTTGCGGAATGCCGCGGGCCGCCGGCGGAATGCCGACCAGGTCGAACTGACCCAGCACCTTATTGTCGGCGGCCATTTCGCGTTCGCCCTGGAAGACCCGGATGGTAACGGCCGTCTGGCTGTCTTCGGCGGTCGAGAACACCTGGCTTTTGCGGGTCGGAATCGTCGTGTTGCGGTCGATCAGCCGGGTAAACACACCCCCCAGCGTTTCGATGCCAAGCGACAAGGGCGTCACATCCAGCAACAACACGTCTTTAACGTCGCCGCTGAGCACGCCGCCCTGAATGGCGGCGCCAATGGCGACGACTTCGTCAGGGTTAACGCCCTTGTGGGGTTCGCGACCAAAGAATTCCTTAACGGTGTCGAACACTTTAGGCATACGGGTCATGCCGCCGACCATGATCACTTCGTCGATATCGCCGGCGGTCAGGCCCGCGTCTTTCAGCGCCTTCTTGCAGGGGCCGACCGTGCGCTTGATCAGGTCTTCAACCAGGGCTTCCAGCTTGGCGCGGGTCAACTTGATGTTGAGGTGCTTGGGGCCGGTGGCGTCGGCGGTGATGAACGGCAGGTTGATCTCGGTCTGCTGGGTCGAGCTGAGCTCGATCTTGGCCTTTTCGCCTTCTTCTTTCAGGCGCTGCAGGGCCAGTTTGTCCTGACGCAGGTCGATGCCGTGGTCTTTCTTGAATTCATCGGCAAGGTAGTCAACGATGCGGGCGTCGAAATCTTCACCACCAAGGAAGGTGTCGCCGTTGGTCGATTTAACTTCAAACACGCCGTCGCCGATTTCAAGCACGGAAATGTCGAAGGTGCCGCCACCCAGGTCATAAACGGCGATGGTGCCGCCCTCTTTCTTTTCGAGGCCGTAGGCGAGGGCCGCCGCCGTCGGTTCGTTAATGATGCGCAGCACTTCAAGCCCGGCGATCTTGCCGGCGTCTTTTGTCGCCTGGCGCTGGGAATCGTTAAAATAGGCGGGAACGGTGATCACCGCCTGAGTAACGGTTTCGCCAAGATAGCTTTCGGCGGTTTCTTTCATCTTGCCCAGGATGAAGGCGCTGACCTGGCTGGGGCTGTACTTTTTGCCGGCCGCCTCGACCCATGCGTCGCCGTTATCGCCGGAAACGATCTTATAGGGCACCAGGCCCTTATCCTTTTCGGTCAGCGGATCGTCGAAACGACGGCCGATCAGACGCTTGATGGCAAACAGGGTGTTTTCCGGATTGGTCACGGCCTGGCGCTTGGCCGGCTGGCCAACGAGTCGCTCGCCCGATTCGGTGAGTCCGACAATCGAGGGCGTCGTGCGCACCCCTTCGGCGTTTTCAATGACCTTGGCTTCCTTGCCGTCCATGATGGCGATGCAGGAATTGGTTGTTCCAAGGTCGATCCCGATAACCTTGCTCATAATATACCTCATTCTCTTTGGCGGATTTTCGCGTCGGTCCCACACCAGAGGTGGCGAGCGCCGCATCGGGACCCCATGGTCCCGGAAAATCCCCGTGTCAGTTTTGATTCATAAAAAAACAGCTTGTTGCCGGAGCCCGGCACTCAAAATCCGTATTCTGGCGTTATATATGTCGCCCTGCCCAAGGGCGCAAGCATCCTGGACCCCAAGGAGCCGATAATTTGCCTTGTTTCGGCATAATTCCGATTACAATTCCTCGTCCAGGTTGGCCCCGGCGCCTTGCTTGCCTTGTTCGTACGCTTTTGCCTGATCGGCGCCGGTTTCGCGGGGAGTATCGTCCACCGCCACCGCCGGCGGCGCTTTCGGGCCACCCTTGGAAACCCCGACCTTGGCCGGACGCAGCAGCCGATCGCGCAGGGTATAGCCATCCTGAACGACCTGCATGACGGTTCCCGAGGGCTTTCCCGGGTCTTCCATTTCAAACATGGCTTCATGAAAGTTGTGATCGAACGGCCTGTCCATGGCCTCGATCCGCTTGATACCCGTTCGCTCGAAGGTGTTGAGCAAATCGCGCAGGGTCATTTCGACGCCCGACATAAGGTTGTTGACCGCCTCGTCGTTGGCGCGGGTCTCGTCGTCGATGCTGGCAAGCGCCCGCATCAGATTATCGGCAACCGAAACCATATCGCCGGCAAACCCGGAAATGGCGTATTTCGAGGCGTCTTCCTTCTCGCGTTGGGCGCGGCGGCGAACGTTTTCCGTTTCGGCGACGGCGCGCAAGAGCTTGTCGCCTAAGTCCGCGACCTGTTCTTCCAGCGCCGCCAGACGATCCGGCCCGTCGAGCGGGGTTTCGGATTCGCCCGTCTCGGCGGTAACGCCTTCATCGCCATCGGGACCGTCGCCCGCTGGCTGTGCGCCGGCGTCTTCGGCGATGCTGTCGGCGGCGGCCTGCCGTTCGGCGGCCTGGCCTTCCGGGGTGGTGTTTTCGGTATCGTCAGACATGTCCGTAGCCTCGTTCGTCATAAAAAATCGTGTCCTTTAATTCGTTACTCTAAATTAGATCCAACCATGCGGCCAACCAACTTGGCGGTATAGTCGACCATCGGAATGATGCGGGCATAGTTCATGCGCGACGGACCGATGACGCCGATCGCGCCGACCACCTGTTCGCGCGTGTCGCGGTACGAACCGACGATCATCGAACATCCGGCGACACCGAACAGTTGATTGTCGGACCCAATAAAAATTTGCACGCCTTCCGCGGTGTCGGCCAGCGACAGCAGCTTTAAGGTCATTTCCTTTGTCTCGAGGGCCTCGAACAGCAATCGGATGCGCTCCAGATCCGACGCCGCCTTGACGTCTTCCAGCAGGTTGGCCTGACCGCTGACGATCAGGGTGCCGCCTTCGTCGCCGCCGGCCCAACTGGCGAGGCCGGATTCAACGACGCCGCGGGTCAGGTCGTCCAGCTGCACGCGGTGGCTTTCCAGTTCGGCGATGATCTGATCGCGGGCTTCGTTCAGGGTGCGGCCGACCAGCCGGGCGCTCAGGTAGTTGCTGGCTTCGACCAGGGCCGAATGCGGCAGATCCCTCGGGGTTTCGACAATTCGATTTTCGACGATACCGTTTTCAGTCACCAACACCACCAGCGCCCGACCGGGGCTTAAGCTGACGATTTCAATATGGCGCAGCGGCACCTCGGTTTTTGGCGCCATCACCAAACCGGCGCAATGGGACAGGCCGGACAGCACCATCGTCGCTTCCTTGAGCATTCCTTCGACGCTGGAACCCGATGCGGCGCACTGGCCCTCGATGCTCTGCCGTTCTTCGGCGGTCAGATTGCCGGTCTGCAACAGGCCGTTGACAAACAGCCGCAATCCCGCCTCGGACGGCAGCCGGCCGGCCGATGTGTGGGGCGAAAACAGAAGCCCGGCGTCTTCCAGGTCGGCCATCACATTGCGGACCGTCGCCGGTGACAGCGCCGACCCCAGCATGCGCGACAGCGTCCGCGAGCCGATCGGTTCGCCCGTCGTGACATACGCGTCGACGATGTGGCTGAATATTTCGCGCGAGCGTTGATTAAGCTCAGAAATCATTCCGGCGCCGCTTTCCAAGGGTTCTCGACTGCCCGGAATGTAGTGAGCCTGCCCATCATCGTCAATATACCCGATCAGATTGGTTTCCATTGACGATGATATGCTCTACCGTGCCGCCCGGATTTACAGATGATCGACAAGGAAAGCATTATGAGACCATCGGGCCGCGCCAACGACGACCTTCGTTCTGTCACAATGGAAATCAACGTCAACAAGCATGCCGAAGGGTCCTGCCTGATTGCCATGGGCGACACCAAAGTGCTGTGCCTGGCCAGCGTCGAGCAAAGGGTTCCGCCGTGGTTGCGCAATTCCGGTCGCGGCTGGGTCACCGCCGAATACGGCATGCTGCCACGGGCCACCGGCGAGCGCATGGGCCGCGAGGCGGCGCGCGGCAAGCAATCGGGCCGGACCCAGGAAATCCAGCGCCTGATTGGCCGATCCTTGCGCGCCATCACGGATCTGGACGCCATGGGCGAAATGCAGATCACCATCGACTGCGACGTTATTCAGGCCGACGGCGGCACCCGCACGGCATCCATCACCGGCGCCTATGTCGCCCTGCATCTGGCTTTTCAGCGGATGAATGATCTGGGTGTCTTAAAGACGATACCGCTGATCGATCAGGTCGCCGCCATTTCCTGCGGCCTATACAAGGGCGCCGCCGTGCTGGACCTGGATTACGACGAAGACAGCAACGCCGAAGCCGACGCCAACTTCGTGCTGACGGCAAACCAGGGGATCGTTGAAATTCAGGGAACGGCGGAAGAAAAGCCGTTCTCGCCGGAACAATTTCACGAGCTGATGGAACTGGCCCGCAAGGGGGTCGATGAACTGGCCGCCCGACAGCGCCGGACATTGGGAATCGAATAGGATCGCCACCGCCATGCACCGGCGCTTCACGGAAAACAAACTGGTCATCGCCAGCCACAATCCCGGCAAGGTCCGGGAAATCGCCGAGCTGTTACGGCCGCTTGGCATTACGGTGGTGTCCGGTAGCGAACTGGGACTGGACGAACCCGTCGAGGATGGCGTGACGTTCGTCGCCAACGCCGAAATCAAGGCGAGAGCCGCGGCGGCGGCGTCAAGCCTGCCGGCGCTCGCCGATGATTCAGGCCTCGCGGTCGAGGCCCTGGGCGGCGAGCCCGGTATCTATTCCGCCCGCTGGGCCGGACCGGACAAGGATTTCGGCCTGGCCATGAGAAAGGTCGAGCAGGCCCTTGCGGGGAAAGACGATCGCCGCGCCCATTTCATGTGTGCGCTGTCGCTGTGCTGGCCCGCCGGGGCCGGCGCCAAGGCCCACTGCGAGACCTTCGAGGGACGTTTCGACGGCACCCTGGTCTGGCCGCCGCGCGGTGACCACGGTTTCGGCTACGACCCAATGTTCCTGCCCGACGGCTATGACGTGACCTGCGGCGAGATGGACCCCGAGGAGAAACACCGGATCAGCCACCGCGCCCTGGCCTTTCGGAAATTGATGGCGGCCTGTTTCGACGGGGCTTGACCGGTGCCCGACCTGACCCCGGAGGCGCCCCTGTCGCTCTACATCCACTGGCCGTTCTGCCGCCGGAAGTGCCCGTATTGCGACTTCAACAGCCACGTTGCCAAGGACGGCATCGATCATCCCCGCTGGCGCGCCGCCTTAATGGTGGAACTGGCCCATTTCGCGGCCCTGACGCCGGGGCGGATGCTGCACAGCATCTTTTTCGGCGGCGGTACGCCGTCGCTGATGGCCCCGGAAACGGCGGCGTCCCTGATCGCGGCGGCGAAAAAACACTGGCCCCATACCAGCGATCTTGAAATCACCCTGGAAGCCAACCCGACGTCGGTCGAGGCCGGCCGGTTACGGGATTTTCAGGGGGCCGGGGTCAACCGGCTGTCCCTTGGCGTTCAATCCTTCGACGATACGGCCTTGCGGTTTCTGGGTCGCGGCCACGACGCCGCCGAAGCGAAGGCGGCAATCGCCCTGGCCGCCGAAACATTCCCGCGCTATTCCTTTGATCTGATCTACGCCCGGCCGAACCAAACGGCGGCCCAGTGGCGGGCCGAGCTATCGGAGGCGATATCCTTCGAGCCGTCTCATTTATCGCTGTATCAACTGAGTATCGAGTCCGGCACGCCGTTTTTCCGCGACGGCGTAGCGGTCGCCGATGACGATCGCGGGGCGGACCTGTTTGAACTGACCGGCGAGATCACCGCCGCCGCCGGATTGCCGGCCTACGAAATTTCCAATCACGCCAGGCCGGGCCATGAATGCCGCCATAATGTTCTGGGCTGGCAGGGCCAGGACTACATCGGCATCGGCCCCGGCGCGCACGGTCGCCTTGGCTTTTCGGGCAGCCACGAGGCCGTCTACCAGATCCATGCGCCGGACCGCTGGCTGGCCGCGGTCGAACAAAGCGGCCACGGGACCGCCAAACGGACGCACCTCGACCGCGAGCAGCGGCTGGAAGAAATGGTGATGACCGGCCTGCGCCTGAGCCAAGGCATTGATCGGGCCGCCTTTGCCCGACTGACCGGCGTCGGCCTTGACGACGCCTTCGCGCCGGACCGCCTGTCCCGCCTGATCGAAGAAGGGTTTCTGATTTTGGATAGCGACGGCCTGCGGGCGACGCCGAACGGGCGACTGTGCCTGAACGCCGTACTGGCGGAACTCCTGGTCGGCGATGGCGGATAAACGGACTCCGGGCTGGTCTTCTTCTAGCCCGTCGTCCGCCCCGCCTCGATTGCCAATCGTATTGTATTCAACAGGGTCTCGTTAGTGACCTGTGACTTGATCAACGCCGCCTTGATGCTATCGGCCGTTTCGCGTGAAATTTCATCGGCCGAAAAAATGATGACCGGCGTCGAAGGGTCTCCGGGCCTGTTCAGCAGGGGCAAAATGGCCTCGCCGCCGCCATCCGGCAATGTCAGATCGAGAATAACGAGATCGAACGTTTCCCGCTCTAGCAAATCGCCGGCCTGGCCCACGGTCGTCGCGGCGACGACATCCGCCGTATCGGCGACGAGGGCTGAAACCACCAGCTGAATACCCTGATCATCCTCGACATGAAGAATGCGCGGCCTGGCGCCCGTCGCTTGTTTGAGGGCGACGTCTATTCTGTCCATCAGATGCGGCGTATCTATTGGTTTTTCGATCCAGTCGATGACGCCAAGGGCGCTGCCGTTCAATTCTTGCCGGCCTTCCTTGGCGGTCGCCGAAATGACAATGATCGGCAGGTCCCGGGTTCTCGATTTTTCCCTTAGCTCCTGCAGCAGGGAAAGGCCATCCTGGTCCGGCAAACCGAGGTCAAGGGTCATCGCGTCGTAGTCACCGTCGGCCAGGCGCTGTTTGGCCTGGGCCGCCGTTCGCGCCGTGCTGGTGGCATAGCCGGCTTTTGCAAGCACCGTTTCCAGGATCGCCGCGATATCGGCTTCATCTTCACAAATGAGAATACGGCGCCTGCCGGGCCTGTCTGTTTCCGGCGATTGGCCTCCGCTTTGGTCCGCCAAGGCCGGCAGGTCGACAAAGAACAGCGAGCCCCTGCCGATCTCTGTCTCGAACCCGACGGTTCCACCATGCTGTTCGACAATCGCCCTGGTGATACTGAGGCCCAGCCCGGTGCCGCCTTTTTTCCGGGTATCGGTGGAATCGGCCTGCGAAAACTTCTCGAATATGGACTCCCTGAATTCTTCCGGAATGCCGGGCCCCTTGTCCTGCACGGCAATACGAATGATGCCGTCATTGCTGGTGATTGACAAGTTAACCTGTTCCCCGTCCGGGGAAAATTTCGCGGCATTGGACATCAGATTGGACAGAACCTGCATCAGACGATCCTTGTCTCCCTGCACCAGCGCTTCCTTTTCCGTGGTCGTCAGAACGAATGTCACATTGTGTTCATCGCCAAACCCCTTGTTGGCGGCAATCGCATCCCGGACCAGCGACACGACCTCCACCGGTGTCATGTGGAAGTCCATTTTTCCGGCTGCGATCTTTTCCATGTCCAGGATGTCATTTATCAGCAGCACCAGCCTGTTCGAGTTGCTATAGGCGATATCCGCCATCGGTTTGAGCTGATCGGGAAGCGGGGCTATGGAGCCCGACCGGATCAGACCGAGCGATCCCTTGATCGAGGTCAGGGGCGTGCGAAGTTCGTGGCTGACGGTCGAAACGAATTCGTTTTTAGTTTGTTCTATCTTTTTGCGCTCGGTGATATCGCGGAAGACGATAATCAGAATTTCTTCCCTACCCAATCGAAGGGTCGAGGCCGCCGCTTCGAGCCAGACCGTCCCGCCATTCCCGTCCTGGCGATTGAGTTCCACGAATTGGCCGCTTTCGGCCAGGGCCCTGGGATCAATCTCCGGCCCGATCACGGCGGGTCCGCTCACCGTCGCGAATAATGTTTCCATCGGCTTGCCGGTCAGGTAATTCTCTCCGACCCCCAAAATACGCTCGACGGCCGCATTGGTGGATTCAATGACGCCGTCATCCCCACAGACCGCGATGCCGTCAATGATCCGCCCCATAATGGCTTCCGTACGATCCCGGCTTTCGGCAAGCTCAACGGTTCGTTCCCTGACCTGTCTCTCCAGATTCCGATTGAATGCCTGCACCCGATCCGCCATGGCGTTGAACGCATTCGCCACGACACTGAGCTCGTTGGAGGCATCGACAAGAGCCCGGTGTTCGAAATTTCCGTTTTCGAACTTATCGGCCGCGGCGACCAATTTTACCACCGGGCCGCTGACCGTTTGGCCGACACGCAGCGCCATCAGAACACCGCCGATCAGCATAATCACGGCGGCGACGATCGAGCTGTTGCGCGCGGAAACCTTGAACGCGGCAATTTCATCAAGATAGATGGCGACGTACTCGGCCACGGCCCCGTCAATGGTATCTCCGTTCTCGTCCGCCGCCAGCCGCGCCGTGTTGACATCGGTCAGGATCAGCCGGCGCTTGGCCATCGCGTCAATGAGCGTGACAAGGGTCGAGCGTGTCGCATTGTCAATATCCCCGGTGGCAATCATGGGTTCCAGGTTTCTCACCGACGCCAGAAAGTCTTGCCTCCCGTTCGGCGCTTCCAGGCCATGTTTTAGACTGTCGGGGTCGGCGGCGGCAAAGAGCAGCAGGATGCCGCGCATGGCCTCGGGCGGCAGCGCAACCGGCGCCCCGACGAGCAGGGCCGCGAGACGCTCGGTCTGATCAATGACGATTTCATGCTGCTTCCGGCTTTCGTCGAAAATGGTAAACAGTTTTTGAGAATTATCGATGAACGCGCCCACCGATGATTCGATGGTGTGGAAAAGACTCTGTTCCCGATCATCGACGCCGCCATGATCTTCCCGGTGGCGCTTGAAATTGTCCCAATACCAGATGAGCCGAGCGGCATGTTGTTTGAATTCATCGGCGTGCTCGGTGTGGCCGAGAAGGTAAGCGTTGTCGTCGTGGGCCATGTATTGAATGTTAACGGCAACGTTATCGAGTTCATTAATGGCGCTGGCGATGACGCCCAATTCCACCAGATCGGAATAGATTTTATATGAAACAAGCAGGAAAAGAACGATCAGGAAAGAAAACGCCGCCCAGATTTGCACCCGGATCTTGTTCCTGATCAAGCCAAGGATCCTCATACGCAAGCCGCCCTCATAACGTGCTGTCGCCCTTTCGTAAGCGCGACGATTATCGGATACTGGAAATCCCGAGGAAAACGTATCCTTGATTGATCAGGATTTTCATTTGGATATGCGAAACATAATTTCAAGAAAATTATCATTGGTTGACGGCCCCGGAGACCGCGCCAGGCGGGCGGCTGATCAGTTCGTCGGTACGGCGAAGGTTTCCGGCGCCGGGTCGATGATTTTCGTGCCGCGGGGCTCGACCTGCAAGACGGCCAGGCCGCGCTCGACGGTGCCGTCGGGCAAAAACCTGAAGATGCCGTCGCGGCCCCAAAATCCGCTTGCCGCGGTCAGTGTGGCGGCTGAAAAATCGGGCCGTCCGCCTTCCGCGTCACCGCTTCTGGATAGCACCGCCGCCAGCGCCGTGGCGTCATAGGCTAGTGTCGCAAGGCGCTGCGGCGGTTCGCCATAAACCTTTTCGTAACGGGCCAGGAAATCGGCCCTTGCCACCGGCGGCGGGGCGGCGTACCAGCCGCCAAGCAACGCCGGTTCCGCACCCAGGCCCGGCATGTCCCATTGACCGGTTCCAAGCATGCGGACTTTTTTTGGATCGATATCATAGAAAGGCAACAACGCCGCAATCGACAGCAACCGCTTGCCGCCATCGGCCAGCAGCAGGGCATCAAACGGCAGGTCGCCGATTGTTTGCAATTTTTTCAAGCGCCTTAGTGCACGGGCGGAAATTTCATCATTCCGCGCCGCCAGCGCCCGGCGTTGGGCCAAAAGCGCATTGCGACGGGCATCGTAATTTGCAAGATCGCGAACGACACCGGAAAAATCGGTTAGCCCGGGATCGTAAAACTGAACCCGCGACACCACCGCGCCGACCGCTTCGGCTTGCTCTTGCAGGGCTTCGATAACCGCCTGGCCGTAGGCGTTACTCGGGGCCAGCGCCGCGAAACGGATGATCCCCTGGGCGCGCGCGAAGCCGACGACGCGCCGGACTTCCGATTCCGGGAAGAACCCCATTGTATATATATCGCCGCCGGTAACCGTACGGTCGCTTGAAAAACCGATGACCGGAACATGGGCGGCCCGGGCCAGCGGTGCGACGGCGCGAACGGATGAAGACAACAGCGGCCCCAGGATCAGCGACGAGCCGTCGCCGATCGCCAGGCTGGCGGCCTCCATGGCGCCTTCCGCGGTACCGCCGGTGTCATGGATCAACAGTTCAAATTTATCGTTGGAAAGCTCGAACAGCGCCAGTTGCGCCGCGTTCAGCATCGATTTGCCCAGCTTCGCATAGGGCCCGCTCAACGGCACCAGCAACGCCACCCTGACCGTCGAACTCAGGGCCAGCGGTATCACCGGCGCGCCTTCCGTTTGAATACGGTCTTGCGGCGATGCCGCCCGGCCCGTAAGAAAGGGCGCCAGGGATGGCGTTTTCGGGCCGGGTTGAGCGCCGGGCGCCGGTTGCGTCTGCGATTGTTCCGACGGCGGCAGCGGGCCGGTCGGTCGCCCCCCCTGGGGCTGGTCAGGCACCACCAATGGCGGCTTTTCCACTGTCTTGGGAGCCGTTTTAGGGGCGACGGGGACGCTGGAGCCTTGAAACACCTGCGAAAGTCGTGAAGACTCACATGCCGACAAGACAGACACGCCGGCCAAAAGAACAACGGCCCTTAGGACCACGACCCGCCCCCATGACGAAACGGAAAATGAAAAAGCTCGCCGGTCAAAAAGCCGAAAACAGCGGCCGCGATTCTGCACCAAGAAACTCTCCTGAAGTTGTCGGTCAACGGGATCAGGCAGAGCCTAGCGGTGAGGCCGCCACAAGTAAACCATCCGCCGCCGGCAGGGCCCAAAATCCGGTCCCCGGCCTTTATCTTGTCGCGACGCCAATCGGCAATTCCCGCGACATTACCCTGCGCGCCCTGGACGTTCTTGCCGCCGCCGATGTGATCGCCTGCGAGGACACCCGGGTAACGGCGAAACTGCTGGCCATTCACAACATCCGCCGGCCGCTTCTCGCCTATCACGAACACAACGCCGACAGGGCCGGACCCGACATCATCAGGCGCCTGAAAAGCGGCAAAATCGTGGCGTTGGTATCGGACGCCGGCACCCCGATGGTGTCCGATCCGGGGTATCGTCTGCTGCGCACCTGTGCCGAGGAAGGTATTTACGTGACCCATCTGCCCGGCCCGTCATCGGTACTGATGGGCCTGGTCTTAAGCGGCCTGCCGACGGACCGGTTTTTGTTCGCGGGCTTCCCACCGGTCAAATCCGGCAAGCGCCGTGGCTTTTTCGATGACCTGAAAACGCTGGCCTCGACACTGGTCTTCCTGGAAAGCCCGAAGCGCCTGGCCTCGTCGCTGGCCGACATGCTCGCCGTGCTGGGCAACAGGGACGCCGCAATTGGCCGCGAGCTGACCAAAATGTTCGAAGAAATCCGGCGCGGGCCGCTCGAAGAGCTTGCCGCCCACTACGCCACGGCCGGTCCCCCCAAGGGCGAAGTGACGGTGGTCGTCGGAGCACCGGGAGAGGAGAAGATCATTGACGGCGATGACCTGGACGCGCTGATCGTCGCGGCCCTAAAAGGGACCTCCGTTCGTGACGCCGCGGCGGCGGTATCCGCCGCAACCGGCCTGCCCCGCCGAAACGTCTATTCCCGCGCGCTGAGCCTGGCAAAAAAATGACGCCGCCGCGACGCAAGGTCCAGGCTTATCGATTGGGCTGGCGGGCCGAGACAATCGCCGCCTTATTGCTGCGCCTGAAGGGCTATCGCATCATCGCCCGGCGCTACGTTACGCCGGTTGGCGAGATCGATCTGATCGCCACGCGGGGGCCGGTCGTCGCGGTGGTCGAAGTCAAGGCACGGTCCGGCCGCGGTGGGGCCGATGCCGCGGAATCCCTGGGCGCACGGCAGCGCAGGCGCATCGAACGGGCGACCGGAGCCTATCTTGCGAACCACCCCGGGTCGGAAGCGCGCGACATTCGTTTTGACCTGATCGTCGTCGGGCGCGGGTTTCTACCCCGCCACCTGCCGGGCGCCTGGATCGCCGGAGACTGAACCGCGGCCCGCACCGACCCAAAGAAACTCCTTGTCGAACCGTCCCGGTTCATTAAACTGGGCGCCATGAAAACATACATCTCGTCTGCCGCTCTTTCACGCGTCCGCTTTCGCGGCGTCGGGCTGGCGCTGCTGTTGGTCGGCGGCCTTGGTAGCCTTGGCGGCTGCGATCCAGTCAGCCTGGGCATCGGCGCCGCCGCCACGACCGGCGTCGCCGCCTATGAGGAACGCGGCATCAAGGGTGTCGCCACAGACACCGCCATCGAGGCCCGCATTCTGAAGCTGTGGCTCGAAGACCAGCCGGAAATTGCCGCCAAGCTCAGCGTCGAGGCCTATGAAGGCCGCGCCCTGATCACCGGCATCGTGCAAACGGAAGCCATGCGCGCCGACGCCATCGGCCTCGCCTGGAAGGCCGACGGGGTCAAGGACGTGCTGAACGAGGTCATCGTCGGGCCGTCCGGCGGCTTCGGCGAACTGGCCCATGACACCACCATCACCGCCGAACTGAAGTCGGCATTGACCTTTGACGAAGACGTCCAGGCGGTCAACTACGCCGTCGAAACCGTGCGCGGAACGGTTTATCTGATCGGTATCGCCCAAAGCAAGGCGGAACTTGACCGGGTGATCGCCCAGGCGCGCAATATTTCCTATGTCAAAAACGTTATCAGCCACGTCCGCATCATGGCCCCGGAAGAACGCGCCAAGCCCGCGAAAAAGACATCGGGGAGCTGACCGCATGCGGCCGTCTCCGGAGACCTGCCGTCGCCTCAATGCCATCGGCAAACTGGGCGACGACGCGCTCGGATTAACCGAAACGGCGCTGATCCTTGCCGCCGCGGAACGGCCCGGCTGCGATGTCGCGCCCTACGAACGCCATCTTGAAAAACTGACGGACGACGTCGCCGCTTACGCCGGCAAGGAGGCCGAACATCCGCGTCGCGGGTTGGCCATGCGGGCCGATGCGTTGCGCCAGATTATCGCCAGACGATATGGCTACGGCGGCTGCGACGACGCCTATGAGGACTTTGAATACGGCAACCTGATCCGGGTTATCGACCGCCGCCGGGGGCTGCCGGAACTGCTCGGGATCATCTACATCCATGTCGCCCGGGCGCTCGGCTGGCGCATCGACGGCCTCGATTTTCCACCGCGATTGCTGGTCCGCCTGGAATTCGGCGGCGAGCGCCTGATCCTGGACCCGTTCGACGGCGGCATCGAACGCCAGCCGCACCACTTGCGCGATCTGTACAAGGCGGTATCGGGGGCCCACGTGGAAATGACCCCCGGCCATTTCGCCGCCATCAACAACCGGGCGCTGCTGATTCGGTCGCGCAAAAATGCCAAGGTGCTCAACCTGCGATCGGAAAACCTGGAAGGCGCGCTGGATGAAATCCGGACGATGCTGATGTTCGCCCCCGATGTCGCGACGCTATGGCGGGAGTCCGGCATTCTCAACGCGCGCCTCGACCGGGTCAACGAGGCGATCGCCGCGCTCGAGGAATTTCTCGCTCACGGCGGCTCCGACGCCACCCATTACCGAACATCCATTTTATTGCAGGAACTACGGTCGCGCCTGAACTGACCGGCGCCGGCTATAACAGGACTATTGACCATGCCAAAACACGTCGCCATCCAGATGGATCCGGTCGAGCACATTGACATCGATGCCGATTCAAGCTTCGTGCTGGGGCTGGAGGCCCAGAAGCGGGGCTACGCGCTGTATCATTATCAGCCGCAGGACATGTCCTTCAGCGGGGGCCGGGTCACCGCACGGGCCCGCGCCATGACCCTGCGGCGCGAGCGGGGCAATCATGTGGATTTGGGGGGGCCCGAAAATATCGACCTCGGTAAAATCGATGTGGTGCTGATGCGGCAGGACCCGCCGTTCGATATGGCCTATATCACGGCGACCCACCTGCTGGACCATATCCATCCGGAAACCCTGGTCGTCAACGACCCGTGTTCGGTGCGCAACGCTCCGGAAAAACTGTTCGCGACCCTGTTCCCGGAGCTGATGCCGCCGACCATGATTTCCAGCCACCCGGCCGCCATCAGGGAATTCCGGGCCGAACACAGGGATATCATTATCAAGCCGCTTTACGGCAACGGCGGGGCCGGGGTTTTTCATATCACCGCGCAGGACGATAACCTGAACGCGCTGCTGGAAATGTTTACCGAGCGGTCGCGCGAACCGGTCATGGTGCAGGCCTTCCTGCCCGACGTCCAGCACGGCGACAAGCGCATTATCCTGATCGACGGCAAGCCCGCGGGCGCCATCAACCGGGTGCCGCCGGAGGGCGAAATCCGCTCCAACATGCACGTCGGCGGGACACCCCTGCAATCGGCCCTGACCAGCCGCGAGCACGATATCTGCGCCGCCATCGGGCCGGAACTGAAAAGGCGCGGCCTGGTCTTTGCCGGCATCGACGTGATTGGCGACTACCTGACTGAAATCAACGTCACCTCACCGACCGGCCTGCAGGAAATCAACCGCTTCGACGATACCTGCCTGGAGGCCCGGATCTGGGATGCCATCGAGCAGCGGCTCGGGGATTAACGGAAGGGCTCGTAATGCCAAAGGTGCTTTTTGAGAAAACCGGCCGGATCGGCCGGATCACGCTGAACCGCCCGGACGTCCTGAACGCCGTCGATGACGAGGTTCCGGCGTTGCTGTCGGCGGCCGTCGCCGCCGCTAACGCCGACCCCGACATTCATGTGATCGTCCTCGCCGGCAACGGCCCCGCCTTCTGCGCCGGGTACGACCTGGCCTACTACGCCGAAGGAAACGGCAACGGTCAGGCGACCCAGGAGATGCCCTGGGACCCCATGAAGGATTTCACTTTCATGTCCCGCAACACCGACCATTTTATGTCGTTATGGCGGTCCGAAAAGCCGGTGATCTGCAAGGTACACGGTCACGCGGTTGCCGGAGGATCCGACATAGCGCTGTGTGCCGATATGATCGTCATGGCCGAAGACGCAAAGATCGGCTACATGCCGACACGCGTATGGGGTTGCCCGACAACGGCGATGTGGGTTTATCGTCTGGGGCCGGAAAAGGCCAAGCGGATGCTTTTCACCGGAGACAAGATTGACGGCGTCGAGGCCGAACGCATCGGCCTCGTCCTCAAGGCCGTTCCCGCCGAAACGCTCGATGCCGAAGTCGAGGCCCTGGCCGAACGAATGGCGACGGTTCCCACGAACCAGCTGATGATGCAGAAGATGGTGATCAATCAGGCGATTGAGGCGATGGGCCTGCCGGGTACGCAACGGCTGGCGACAGTGCTGGATGGCATCACCCGGCATTCGCCGGAAGGGCTGAATTTTAAGCACCGGGCCGAAACCGTTGGCTGGAAGCAGGCCGTCGACGAAAGAGATCGCGGCACCTACGACTGGACCGAAGACCGGCCCATCAACGGCCCAAAATAGGCGGGCGGAAATTCGAGCCCGGGCCGGTCCCGACCGGAAGAAAGGCACGCCATGCGATCCTTTGTGACGCTATTTGTCTTCGTGGCGGGGTTGTCGGTGTCCGCCTGCGGCAACGGTGAGGAGATCTGCCGGATCCTGTTGCCGCATCGGCCCGCCCAACCCCCCGGAACGGAGCTCGGGATTTCCGGCGACATCGCAGCGCAGCACCTGGCCCTCGTGCGAAGAGCCGACCAAGGCGACGCCCGGGCGGCGTATGACCTTTACCGCCTGAGCGCGACGGTCGGCGAGCAACGAAAGTGGATCTGCGTCGCCGCGAATTTGGGTCTGCCGGAAGCGCAGATGGAAATCGCGCGGATGTATTGGGGCCCGCCGCCGCCCCTGAGTTTCTACTCTCCGTTTTCCCGCGATATCGTCAAAGCCTACGTGTGGAGCCGCATAGCGATGCGCAACGGCGAACCCATGCAGGAAATATCGTGGCGACTGACCTCGGGGATGTCCGGGGCGGATCGCCTCGAGGCCGAGCGCCTGCTAAACGAGTGGATGCCCGATCCACAGGGATGCGAGTAGGGTGGCAGGCCGATCCGGTCGATACGTCAGAGGTCCCGCTGCCGCCGTTTACGTCCCAGAAATCCAAGCCCGATGAGGCCCGAGAGGAACAACGGCAGGGCGGCGGGGAGGGGGACGACGGAGGGGCCGCCGGCGAGGGTGCCGCTATAGGTGAAATTATCCACCCACACGAGGTCGTTGTCCCCGAAAGATTGCTGAGTCAATATTGCGTAGGCGATACCGCCGCCCGAAATGCCGTAATATTCGCCAAGGTTGCTGTCAAAAATAGGGTAGGAAAGCGGCAGGGCGTCAATCAAGGCATCGGTGCCGGAGTAGCCTGCGACAACCCATCTGGCGTCAAATCCGCCAAAGTTGAAGGCGAAGGCATCGACCGGCGACGAAAAATCAAACCGGTATATTTGGGGTAAGATGAGCGAGCCTGGGTCGGACGTAAGCGCCCGGCCCGTGGTATTGTTTAAGCCGCCGTTGTCACCGACCCCAAAGGAAACCGGAAGCTCGGTGCCGTTGTCGACATGGGAGGCGGTTATGGTGACGCCCGCCACCGTCAAGACGGGGTAGCCCCCCAACGGCGTAGACGCGAAATCAATGACCGTCCCGCCGGGGATGGCATCAAGGGGCGAACCGAGACCGGCGATCGTCCCCGCACCGGCAGGCGATGCCGCGAAAAACAGTGCCGTTGCCAGTACGGCCCGAAGAGACACGAGTTTCGTTTTCATGAATCCGACTCCCCAAAAACCTGCGCGCCAAACGCGTGACGACGCATTTTCATCCGAACACTGCCCATCAACCCCCGTCGTCCCGCCCGATTTCAGGGCCGACAATCGGAAAGATGATAGTGACATTAAGTCGACGCTACCATGAGAACCTTACAACTCCCTGACAAAGCCTTATATTTTGTGAGGACATTTGGACTTTCGATCGTTGCTTCTTTTGCTGATCTTCCTTGTTTGCCTCCCGTCGAGTCTTGGCTGAACGTCACAACAGGGAGCGCCGCCCCATGGCTGCGCGGATCAACACCGTCGCCTTTCACGGCATTGACGTTTTGGATGTGCTGGTGCAGATGCGGATGGCGCCTGGACTCCCGGCCTTTACCATTGACGGGTCTGTTTACCCAGACCCGAAAAACCCCCGCCGAACGACTCGGGAAATCGCTCCGGTGTCCCGTTACCTTCGGAAACCTGACCCTGAGAAAGGTCGCCGGTCACGTCGATTTTCAGCCAAGCTCGAGCCATCATAGTCCGGTTTCAGTCGCGGTCGGCGTTTCGACTGTGATCCCGTGCAGAAAAGCTGCTGATGGCGGCGCCATAATCTGTTTGATCGTGTGCCGACACACCCATCAAAACGACCATGGCGACGAGGACGAGAGACCGCCAAACCGGTGCCGGAGGCGTTTCCTGGCGGGCTTGATCTTCGGGCAATTCCTTCGATCCGGTAACCATGGCCTGGACCAGCTTCTCGCGAGTCAGCACCTGCTCGACAATCACTCCGCCAATGTGCAGTGCGACCAGCACCTGCATCATACCGCCCAGTGCCTCATGCACGTCTTTGAGCCACGCCAGGTTTGCGACGACCATGAAGGTGCCTGTTGCGGCGGTGCAGACAAGGACAGCCAGCATGACGAGGATCATCAAGCCGCCCGTCGGGTTGTGTCCGACATAATGTACCGGCTTGAAACGAAGGACCGACAGGACATGGTTTTTGATTTCGGCCCATGAGTAAACAAAATCGGTGAAACGGGAGTGCCGACTGCCCACCACCCCCCAACCGATGCGAAACACGAGCAGCATGGAAACCATGAATCCCGCGTAAGCATGAACAATGAAGGTCAGGCCTTTGTCCTCGCCGGAGACAAAACATACGAACACCGCCGCCACCAACAGCCAGTGAAAGGTCCGGGTAGCAAAATCCCATACTTTAACCTGTTTCATCGGAACATTCCTTTCTCACGGGTAACGACGGAACGCGTTGATTGCCGTTCCTGTTTTCTTCGGAGTTAGCTGGTCCTCGTGCCACGCGCCATAAACCTTAGTTCGATTTGCCGGAATACTGGACTTCCGGCGTTCACGCACGAACGACTGCCGGCGGTCCGCTTCGTGTCCAGGCGGCAGGCACGCCGGATGTCCGTTCTGAATGTCGGATGTTGACCCAACCCGGAAATCGCGCTTCACCAACGCTTGGTATTATCAACGTCGTGCAGTAGCATCAGGCCATGATGACGAGCGGCATTAGCGGAACCGAAGGCTACGCGGAACAGGCCGAACAACTACTGGTTCGGTACGAGACGATCACCTTTGAGGACACGCATTCAGCCGTTCTTCATCTGCTGCCGCGTACCCCCGGCATGGTTCTCGACATCGGCTCGGGAACGGGTCGCGATGCCGCCCACTTTGCCAAAATCGGTCACCGTGTCGTCGCCGTTGAGCCGACTGATGAACTGCGCGTTCCGGCATCTCGCATACATCCGTCGCTATCGATAGACTGGCTTGATGATAGCCTTCCTGATCTCAGGCGCGTTGTCGCGCTGAGCCAATACTTCGATTTAGTGATGCTCACGGCGGTGTGGATGCATCTGGACGCAACGGAGCGCGAGGGTGCGATGCCCGTACTTGCCTCATTGGTCCGGCCAGGCGGCGTCATGATTATGTCGCTTCGCCACGGTCCCGTGCCATCCGGTCGCCGAATGTTCGACGTATCGGTGGAGGAGACCGTCGCGCTTGCTCGGGCGGAAGGTTTAATTCCGGTGGTCAATCTTCACACCGAGTCCGGTCAGGATCACAACAAACGTGCAGGCGTCACGTGGACCCGTCTGGCCTTTGAAAATGAACGTTTAAAGACTTAAAGCCGGGGGTCGCGTAGCAAAGCGTACGGCGTCCCGACAAAACCCATATTAGTTTACGGGTGCTTAAACCTTCCGGCCCCCGATTCTTTTGCTGGTGTTCTATGTTTGTTCCCTGTAGGGTTTTGGCTGAAATTCATAACAGGGAGCGCCCCATGGTCGCGCGGATCAATACCGTCGCCTTTCGCGGCATCGATGTTTTGGATGTGGACGTACAGGTGCAGATGGCCTCCGGGCTTCCGGCGTTTACCATCGTCGGTTTGCCCGACAAGGCCGTATCGGAAGCCCGCGAACGGGTGCGCGCGGCCCTGAACGCCATCGGCCTCGCCCTGCCGCCGAAACGGATCACCGTTAATCTGGCCCCCGCCGATGTCGCCAAGGAGGGCTCGCACTTCGATCTCGCCATCGCCGTCGGCCTGCTTGCCGACATGGGGGTGCTGCCGGTCGAGGACGTCGGGCGGTATCTGGTGCTTGGCGAGCTGGCGCTGGACGGATCGATCAGCCCGGTCAGCGGCGTCCTGCCGGCCGCCATCCATGCCGCCGCCCGTGACTTAAACCTGATGTGCCCCGGCGCCCAGGGTGGCGAGGCGGCATGGGCCGGAAACGACGGCGTGCTGGCGCCCGATGATCTGGTGCAATTGATCAACCATTTCAAAGGCACCCAGTTGCTTCGGCCGCCCGAACCCGGGACGGCGCAGGATCTCGCGGTTTATCCCGATCTGGTCGATATCAAGGGTCAGGAAAGCGCCAAGCGGGCGCTGGAAATTGCCGCCGCCGGCGGCCACAACCTGTTGATGGCCGGGCCGCCCGGTTCCGGCAAGTCGATGCTGGCGGCCCGCCTGCCCGGATTGCTGCCGCCGCTGGACGCCGACGAAATACTCGAAACCAGCATGATCCAAAGCCTCGCCGGGGTGCTGGTCGGCGGCGCGTTGACCCGGCAGCGGCCCTTTCGCGACCCGCACCATTCGGCATCGCAGGCGGCCCTGGTCGGCGGCGGTCGCAAGGCCCGGCCGGGCGAAGTCTCGCTGGCCCATTTGGGGGTGTTGTTTTTGGATGAGTTGCCGGAATTTCAGCGGGCCGCGCTGGAGGCGTTGCGTCAGCCGCTGGAAACCGGCACGACCACGGTGGCGCGCGCCAGTGCCCACGTCACCTATCCGTCGCGCTTTCAATTGATCGCGGCGATGAACCCCTGCCGCTGCGGTCATCTGGACGATCCGGGGCAAGCCTGTTCGCGGGCGCCGCGCTGCGCCAGCGATTATCAGGCGAAAATTTCCGGGCCGCTGTTTGATAGGATCGATCTGCACGTCGATGTGCCGGCCGTTTCGGCCGCCGATCTGGCGCTGCCGCCGCCGGCCGAAACGTCCGCCGATGTCGCCGCCCGGGTCGCCACGGCGCGCCATATCCAGCGACGACGCTATGCCGCCCATCCGGGCGTGCGAACCAACGCCGAGGTCGATGGCGCGCTGCTGGAGCGGGTGATCGCCCCCGACGATGCGGGGCGGGCCTTGCTCGGCGAGGCGACCGACCGGATGGCCCTGTCCGCCAGAGGATATCACCGGGTGCTGCGGGTCGCCCGCACGCTGGCCGACCTTGACGCGGCGGAAAATGGCGACGGCGACCGGCCGGTCCGGCGCATCCACATCGCCGAAGCGCTATCCTATCGCCGGGTGCAGCCGGGCCGCGGCGCCCTCAGGCGGCCGGCCTAGAGCGTCAACTAAGAAACAGGAAGGAATAACAGGATGGCTCAGCCAAGTTGCGTCATCGTCGGCGCAGGCCCCGGACTGGGAACGGCAATCGCCCGCAAATTTGCCAAGGAAGGCTTTGACCTTGCCCTGATCAGCCGCAACCAAAAGAACCTGGACAGGATGTGCGTGGTTTTTGGCGCCGAGGGGCATCGGGCGCGGGGCTTCGCTGCCGATGCCGGAAACGAGGACGAGCTTCTGTCTGCGTTTGAAAAAATTGCCGAGTGGAACGGTAATTTTGGCGTCCTTATATACAATGCCGCCGCTCTTGTTCCAGACAGCGCTCCGGATATTACCGTGAATTTGGTGATGGAAAAGATGGCCGTCAACCTGGGGGGTGCGATCTGTTCCGTAAACCGGGTATTGCCAACGATGCGGGGTCGCGCCCAAGGAACGATCCTGATAACCGGCGGTGGGTTGGCGCTGGAACCGTATCCAGACTGGACGGCCCTTTCCGTCGGAAAAGCGGCTTTGCGAAGTTACGCGCTGTCGCTATATAAAGCCCTCGCGCCTGAAAACATCCATGTTGCCGTTGTCGCCGTTTGTGGCGTTGTCGAGCCCGGCGGATTATTCAATCCTGACGACATTGCAGAAGAATACTGGAATCTCCATAAGGAAGCCAAACCGGGCTGGCGTCGGGAGCTGGTTTATTTACCGGAGGGCGCGGACCCATATTACAACGATCCGACCGCTGTATATCGGGCTGCTTCCTTGCCCATACGATAATGCAAATTTCGATAGCCCCGCACTCGACTGCGGCGGACTCAGGCGACCCGCTTAGGGGTTTTCGGCCTCGATGGCGACGACCACGGGCACCGGGTCGGCGACCAGCATGGCTTCGCGGGCAGCGTGTTTTTTACGGCGCGCGGCCAGGGTTTCGCGGTGCGCCAAATAGACCCCGCTGGCGACGATGATCCCGGCGCCGGCGAGAACCGGGTGGCCCGGGATATCGTCCCAGAAGACGTAGCCGAGAATCGCCGACCAGACCAGGGCCGAGTATTCGAACGGCGCAAGCAACCCGACCGGGGCCAGACCGAAGGCCTTGGTCGTGCAATAATGGCCGCTGACGGCAAGGGCGGCCATGCTCAGAACAATGCCGAAATCGGCCATCGGCATGGGGACAAAGACCAACGGCAAGGACGCACTGCCGATCACCGCCAGGCCCAGATTAAAATAAAAGACCTGTCGGAAAACGCCCTCGCTGGGGCCAAGCCAACGGGTCGCCAGCATCATCAATGCGTACGCCGCCCCCGATCCCAGGGCATAAAAGGCATCTGCCTGAAAAACCGAACTTCCGGGTTGGGCGGCGATCAGGACACCGACGAAACCGACGCAAATTGCCGCCCAGCGATGCGCCCCGACCCGTTCCTTGAACAACGGCACCGACAGGGCCGTCATCAGGAACGTCGCGCCGCCGAAAAAGATCACCGTGGTATCGGCGAGCGGCATGGTTTTAAGGCTCGAGAAAAACAGATACGGCGCGAAAAAACCGACGGCGATGCGCAACACATGGCCGCCCGGTCGAGCCGTTTTCAGCGCCGCCAGCCCCCCCAGACGCGGCACCAGAAACAGCATGCCCGCAACGATGATCCAGCCGCGAAAGGCGAGGATCTGCATCACCGAGTAATGGGCGCCAACCAGCCACTTGGCGACGCTGTCCATAACCGTCAGGGCGCCGATCCCGGTCAGAACCAGCGCTATTCCGGCGAGGTTGTGCTGTTCGTGTTTTTCCGTCATCGGGCTTTGGGCGTCAGTCTTTGGGACGCTTGATCATGCCGCCCAGATCGCGGCCGGCGAAAATATGAAGGTGCAGGTGGGGAACTTCCTGGCGGGCATCGGGGCCGTTGTTGACCAGCGCCCGAAAACCGGGTTCGGTGACACCCAGATCACGGGCGACCTGACCGACGGCACGAATGAAGCCGGCAATTTCGGCGTCCGAGGCGGCGGCCGAAAAATCATCCATGTTGATGTACGGGCCCTTCGGAATAACCAGAACATGCACCGGTGCCTGCGGCGTGATGTCATGAAAGGCCAATGCGTAATCGTTTTCGAAAACCTTGCTGCACGGAATTTCGCCGCGCAGGATTTTGGCGAAAATATTATCGGTGTCGTAAGCCACTGGTCACCCCCCGGTCGTATTTCGTTCGACTGACATTTTATGTTTTAGGCCGCGCGTTCTTTTCGTCAATGCCCGAAACGCCTTCGCGGCGCTGTAATTCGGCCCAGACGTCGACAGGGTCGATATCCATCTGGGCCCACAGCACCAGCAGATGATACAGCAGGTCGGCGCTTTCGGAGACCACGTCATCGTCGGTTTCATCAAGCGCCGCGACGATCGTCTCGCACGCCTCCTCGCCCAGTTTGCGGGCGATTTCACCACGCCCGCGGGCCAGCAATTTCGCCGTGTACGAGGTTTCCGGGCTGCCCCCCCGACGGCTTTTGATGACCGCGAAAAGGCCGTCGAGAACGCCGCTGTCCGTACCGGTGTCGCTCATGGTTCAGGTCTCCCCGTTCGGGCGAACGGGGATGCCCGCCGCCGCCATGTAGGTTTTCGCCTGTTCTATGGTAAAGGTGCCAAAGTGAAAAATCGAGGCCGCCAGCACCGCCGAGGCGTGGCCATCGCGAATGCCTTCGACCAGATGTTCCAGCGTGCCGACGCCACCCGAGGCGATCACCGGCACGCTGACGGCATCCGATATGGCGCGCGTCAGGGGCAGGTTAAATCCCTGCTTGGTGCCGTCCCGGTCCATCGATGTCAGCAGTATTTCCCCGGCCCCGCATTCGACCATGCGCCGGGACCAGCCGACGGCGTCGATGCCGGTGGCGTTACGCCCACCATGGGTGAAGACTTCGAACGCATCCGGGCCGGTGGATTTGGCATCAACCGAAACGACAATGCATTGCGAGCCGAATTTTTCGGCGGCCCGGCGCACGAAATCGGGGTCTTTGACGGCGGCGGTATTGATCGACACCTTATCGGCCCCGGCCAGCAGCAGGCGGCGGATATCGTCGGTGGTCCTGACGCCGCCGCCAACGGTCAGCGGCATGAAGCATTTTTCCGCCGTCCGCGACACCACATCGAAAATCGTCTCGCGGCCTTCGTGACTGGCGGTGATATCAAGGAACGTGAGTTCGTCCGCGCCGGCCTGGTCGTACAGGCTGGCCTGTTCGACGGGATCCCCGGCGTCCATCAGATCGACGAAATTGACGCCCTTGACGACGCGGCCGCCTTCGACGTCCAGGCACGGAATAATGCGGGCTTTCAGCATCTGCTATCCCTTCAACAAGGCCGTCGCCCGGGCCGGGTCGAGGCGACCATCGTAAACCGCCCGGCCGCTGATGACGCCTTCGAGCAAGCCGCCGCCAGCGTCTTTCAGCGCCCGCAGATCGTCCATCGACGAGACCCCGCCAGAGGCGATCACCGGGGTTGAAATAGCCGCCGCCAAATGAACCGTCGCCTCCACATTGGGGCCCGCCATGGCGCCGTCACGACCGATATCCGTGAAGATAATGGCGGCGACGCCCGCGTCTTCGAACTTGTCGGCCAGATCGAAGCTGGTAATTTCCGATACTTCGGCCCAGCCTTCGACGGCGACGAAGCCATCCCGGGCATCGATGCCAACGGCGACCCGGCCGGGATAGGCGCGGCAGGCGCGGCGCACCAGGTCGGGGTCACGCAGGGCCACGGTCCCCAATATTACCCGCCGAATTCCGGCCTCCAGCCAAAAATCGATGGTTTCCAGGTCGCGAATGCCGCCGCCCAGTTGCACCGGAATATCAACCGCGGCCAGAATGGATTGGACGGCCTCTGCATTGACCGGCTCGCCGGCAAAGGCGCCATTTAAGTCAACCACGTGCAGCCAGTCGCACCCGGCATCGGCGAAGGCGCGGGCCTGACTGCCGGGGGTATCGCTGAACACCGTCACCCTGTCCATGTCGCCATGGACCAGCCGCACGCACTGGCCGTCTTTAAGATCAATGGCCGGGAAAAATATCATATCAGGGTTTCCATTTCAGGAAGTTGCCGATCAGGTGGAGGCCGACCCGTTGGCTTTTTTCGGGGTGAAACTGGGTTCCGACCATGTTGTCGCGGCCGACCGCCGCCGTCACCGGGCCGCCGTAGTCGGCAGTGGCCAGAACATCCCCGGGATTGGTGCAGCGCAGGTGGTAGCCATGCACATAATAGGTATGCGGCGCGCCTTCCAGGCCGTCGAACAGCGGGTGGCGAACATCGCCAAGGCGCAATTCGTTCCAGCCCATGTGCGGAATTTTCAGCGCCGGGTCGGTCGGCCGAAGGGGTTCGACCGATCCGCTGATCCAGCCCAGCCCCGCATGCTCGCCGTGTTCGTGACCGACGGTCGCCATCAGTTGCATGCCGACGCAAATACCGAAAAACGGCGTCGCCTTTTCAATTACCGCTTCGTTCAAGGCATCGACCATACCGTCCAGCGCCATCAGCCCGGCCCGGCAATCGGCAAAGGCGCCGACCCCCGGCAACACGATGCGGCTGGCCCGGCGCACCGCCTCGGGGTCCGACGTGACGGCCACATCCAGGCCCGACAGGCCCAAATCGGCAGCGGCGCGCGCGAACGATTTCGCCGCCGACCGCAGGTTGCCCGATCCGTAATCAATGATGGTGACGGTCATGCCGGTATACGTCCCTAGCCACGCACGGCGGCGGCCATGTCGGCGGCCAGTTGCGGGCGGTTTTCAAGAAATCGGCGTTCGGCCATATCCCGGCTTTCGGCGACAACGACATCGACGGCGACATAGCCCTGGGCTCTCAATGTCGCGTCTCGCAGGTCCGACCCGGCGAAACCGATGGCCAGTGCCAAACCGGCGGACAGCACCCCCTGGGTCAGGTCGCCAAGCCCGGCGAGGCCCGGCAAGACGCCGAGCGCGACATCAACGGCGAGCAACACCGCCGCGACAATCCACATGCGGTGCCAAAGCGCCCACGGCACGGCCAGCAGGAAGGCCGGCCAGCTGAAGCCATCCTTGACCAGGCGCAGTTCGCCATCGTCATAAGGGGCGGTGTCGCCGGATATTCGCAGGTAGGCCGTGTAAAGTCTGGTCATGGCTGTTTGGCTTAACCTAAAGTGAGCCGCCGAGCACGCCCTTGGTCGAGGGCACGGCGTCGGCCTTGCGCGGATCGATTTCAAAGGCCTGCCGCAACGCCCTGGCAACCCCCTTGAAACAGGATTCAACAATATGGTGGTTATTGTCGCCATACAGCGTCTCGACGTGCAGGGTCAACCCGGCGGCTTGCGCGAAGGCCTGGAACCATTCCTTGAACAGTTCGGTGTCCATGTCGCCAAGCTTGTCGCGCGCGAAGTCAACCTTCCACACCAGGAAAGGCCGGTTCGACGCATCGAGGCTGACCCGGGTCAGGGTTTCGTCCATGGGCGACATCGCCTGACCGAAGCGGGCGATCCCCTTGCGGTCGCCCAACGCCTGCATCACCGCTTCGCCGATGGCGATGCCGGTGTCTTCGGTGGTGTGATGAAAGTCGATGTGCAGGTCGCCGTCGGCCTTGACCGCCAGATCCATCAGGCTGTGGCGTGACAGTTGCTCCAGCATGTGGTCCAGAAAGCCGATGCCGGTCGAAACGGAATAGCTGCCGCTGCCATCCAGGTTGACGGACGCGGTGATTTTAGTCTCGTTGGTGTTGCGCTCCACGGTTGCCGTGCGCATGGTCTGAAACTCCTTGAGTCTGGCCTGCGGTGACTTGTAGCAGGTGATCGGCCAAACGGGAAGTCCCGCTTGCGGGGTCTACGGATTGCCTGATACAGATATTGGTATCTGTTTTCATATGAGGACCGGCAAATGACATGGGAATCATCGATCGCGCTAACCATCGCGTGTGCGATCTCTATGGCGGCGCCCGGACCGGGCGTCATGGCGCTGGTCGGGCACGCGCTGGGCAACGGCTTTCGCCGCAGCACCGGCTTCATTGTCGGCATGGTAACCGGCGATTTGATCTATCTGACGTTCGCCATCCTGGGCATGGCGGCCCTTGCCCGGTCGTTCGAAGGGGCCTTCATGATCATTCGGCTGACCGCCGCGTGTTACCTGATTTATCTCGGGATCAGGGCCTGGCGGTCGGCGCCGGTTGTCTTTAAGGGCACAACGGAAGAAATCGGGACGTCCGGCCGCCGGCACCAGTCCAAGGGATTCGTGAGCGGCCTGCTGACGACCCTCTCGAACCCCAAGGTCATGATGTTTTATGTCGGCTTCCTGCCCAGCTTCGTCGACCTGACGAGGCTAACCCATCTGGACGTGGCGATCGTCGCCGGCATCGTCGCCGGGGTGCTGTCCTTGTTAATGGCGAGCTACGCGATGGCCGCCGGCCGGGCCCGGCATCTGCTGAAAAGCGCGCGAGCGGTGCGGGCGCTCAATCGAGGCTCGGGGTCGGTAATGATCGGGGCCGGGGTCTTCATCGCCGCCCGCGGCTAGGACCCCCCTTGACCCCGGCAGGCGACAGGCCTAAATCCTCCATACCGTATTCCCGACTGTATTCCTGACCTCCCACCCCGAAAGGCGTCGCCCTATGGCCGATACTTCCCCTCCAAGCTGGCATGGCACGACCATTTTGTGCGTGCGTAAAAACGGCACCGTCGTCATCGCCGGTGACGGACAGGTCAGCCTTGGCGATACGGTCATCAAGGGCAACGCGCGCAAGGTCCGGACGCTCGGTGACGGCTCCGTCATCGCCGGGTTCGCCGGCGCCACGGCGGATGCCTTTACCCTGTTCGAGCGGCTTGAAGGGCGGCTGGAGCAGTATCCCGGTCAGCTGACGCGGGCCTGTGTCGAAATGGCCAAGGACTGGCGCACCGATCGCTACCTCAGGCGGCTGGAAGCGATGATGACCGTCGCCGACAAGGGGGTCTCGCTGGTGCTGACCGGGACCGGCGATGTGCTGGAACCGGAATACGGCGTTATCGGGATCGGCTCCGGCGGCAATTACGCACTGGCCGCGGCGCGCGCCCTGTACGACCGCGACGACATGGACCCCGAAGCCATTGCCCGCAAGGCGATGGCGATCGCGGCTGAAATCTGCGTCTACACAAACACCAACGTCACCATCGAAACCCTTTGAGCGCGGGCCATACGAATGAATAATATCCCCTTAAGCACCTTCACCCCGCGAGAAATCGTTTCCGAGCTGGACCGCTACATCATCGGCCAGAACGACGCCAAGCGCGCCGTCGCCGTCGCCCTGCGCAACCGCTGGCGGCGGCAGCAGCTGAATGACGACCTGCGCGAAGAGGTGCAGCCCAAGAATATCCTGATGATCGGGCCGACCGGCGTCGGTAAAACGGAAATCGCCCGCCGCCTGGCGAAGCTGGCGCAGGCGCCGTTTATCAAGGTCGAGGCGACCAAGTTCACCGAGGTCGGCTACGTCGGGCGCGATGTCGAGCAAATGATCCGTGACCTGGTCGAAAGCTCCGTCCACATGGTCCGCGAGCGCCTGCGCAAGCAGGTAAAGGCCAAGGCCGAAACCAACGCCGAGGAACGGGTGATCGACGCCCTGGTCGGTGACGGCGCCGGAGAGGAAACGCGTCAAAAATTCCGCAAGATGTTGCGCGAGGGCCAGCTCGCCGACAAGGAAATCGAAATCGGCGTTTCCGAAAGCGCCGGGGCAAGCATGCCGACCTTCGATATTCCCGGCATGCCGGGGGCGCAGATGGGCATGCTGAATATCGGCGACATAATGGGCAAGGCGTTCGGTACGCAGGTTCAGCAGAAGAAGATGTCGGTGTCGGAATCCTACGACGTGCTGATCAACGAGGAAAGCGACAAGCTGCTGGACGAGGACAAGATCATCAAGGAAGCCATTGAAACGGCGGAAAATCATGGCATCGTGTTCCTCGACGAGATCGACAAGATCACCGCCCGGTCCGACCGTAGCGGCGCCGATGTCAGCCGCGAGGGGGTCCAGCGGGACCTGCTGCCGCTGATCGAGGGGACCACCGTTTCGACCAAGCACGGGCCGGTTCGGACCGACCATATCCTGTTCATCGCCTCGGGCGCTTTTCATATCGCCAAGCCATCGGACCTGCTGCCGGAACTTCAGGGGCGGCTGCCGACCCGCGTCGAGCTGCGGTCACTGACCCGGGACGATTTCGTCCGCATCCTGACGGAAACGGAAGCCAGCCTGATCCGCCAGTATACGGCCCTGATGGGCGTCGAAAACGTAACCCTGGAATTCGGCGACGATGCGATCGCCGAAATCGCCGATTTGGCCGTCGAGATCAACCAGGGCGTCGAGAACATCGGCGCCCGCCGCCTTCATACGGTGATTGAAAAACTGCTGGAGGACATCAGCTTCGAGGCGTCCGAAAAAAGCGGTGAAACCTTTTCCATCGATGCCCAGTACGTCCGCGACAAGGTAGCCGGCCTGGCCAAGGACGCCGACCTGCGGAAGTTTATTCTTTAGGATCTTTTCAGCATGGGCGCCGCGTACCGGTTTTCCGACGCCATCGTCCGTTGGCCGGGCCAGAGCGTTGCTCATGGGCTGCGGGCCATTGATGCCGGTAACCCCGATCCGGCGCGCTTTGAGCTCGAACACCGCGCCTATATCGCGGCCCCTGAAACGCCGCGAACGCCATCCGGGCCAACGACCGGGTGTTCATTTCCGCCGGTTTTCCAGGGACGGCGGACCTGCTCACCCGGGCCGGTGGCGGGCTGTCGTGTCTGTCGCTGCGGTTTTCATCGACAAAACGGGCTTAATGCGTCGGGCCTTTCGGGACGATGCGGCGGCTATTGATTTCATCCAGAATCCACTGAAGGGTGTCGTCATCAAGGGTCGCGATCTGGTCGGCGAGGGTGTTCGCCAGCTCCGTCGCTATCGGGCTTAGCCCCGCCGTATCGACGGTAACACGAGGGTGGGATATGTGCCCCAGACGCTTCAGGTCTTCCGCCTCATCCCAAATCAGGTCGAAGTAGCCGCAAATCTGTAACATCAAACCCGGACCGGGCCGGCCCCGGTGGCCGTGCTCAAGGGCCGACAGGTAGGCGCTGGAAACGCCCAGATCCTCCGCCATCTTTTTCAACAGAATACCGCGCTGCTTGCGTAACGCCCTTACCTTGGTTCCAAACGGTGTCATCGCCGCCTCTTTAACAGGACATAAAGCGCCCCTTCGCCGCCATCCTTGGCCGTCGCATGGGAAAAGGCAAGAATGCAGGCGCGATTGGCCGGCAAATTAAGCCAACGGGGCACGGCCTGTCGCAAAACGCCGACCGTGCCATCCGGTTTTGTGCCCTTGCCGGTAATCACCAGCACGCCGCGCCGGCCGGCCCGGTATGAATTTTCGATAAAGCGGTCCAGCGCCGGGTGGGCCTCGGCCTGCGTCATGCCGTGCAGGTCAAGCCGGGCCTCAATCGGTTGGCGGCCCTTTTTCAGGCGCGTCGCGGTGCTTTTATCGATCCCCGGCGTTATCCCGTGGGCAAGCTCCGGCAATACGGGGCGGCTTTTAACGACCGCTTTCGGATCAACGAAAGAGGGGGGCACCGCCGTGTCCGTGCGACCGTTGGGGGGTGTCGGGCGCGGCGGCGCCTTTTCGGTGCCGCGCCCCGCCGCCGGCACGTTTTTGTAACGGGGTTCCAGGGGCTCGACACTGGCCGCCACATGCCCCCACAGGGCCGCATCGTCCGCCGGATCTGTTTTCTTTTTTTTCTTGTTTTTCTTGGTATTAGGAGTCTTTTTTATCATCAAGAATCAATATGTGCAGGGATCGGGGTCCGTGCGCCCCCATCAGCAACGTCTGTTCAATGTCGGCCGTGCGCGACGGACCGGTGACCCAGTTTACGGTCCGTGGCATCGCCCCGTTTCCGGTCGTCCTGAGCGCCGTCCATGCCTCTTCGTAGGTACCGACGAGCACCGACAGGGGCAACACGACCAGGTGGTGATCCGGCAGAAAGTTCAGCGTCGTCGGGCTTTCGGAACCGGAATGAAGGACCAGCGTGCCGGTTTCGGCAACGGCGGCGAAGGCGACCGAAAGGCCGGCCACGTCGTCGCCCGCCGTCGGCCCGTACGTTATGTCCAGCGCCGGATGTTCCGGCCACGAAATATTTTGCAGCAAGGCGTGCGGGGCGGCCTTTATTCGGGCCGGCAAGGCGTTGGCGGACAAATACGCCATAACGGCATCCGGCAGGTCGTCGGGGTGGCTCAGGCCGACCGTCGTCGCGTCAACCCGTTGCGCTTCCGAAACAAACAGGGCCAGGTGCTGCCGGAGGCCGCCCCCGGCGCGCCCCGGCACCGTATTGGCCTTGCGGGCCCTGATCCGCATTTCCGCCACCGCCAGCCGTTCGGATGCTATTAAATCGTTGCCCACCAGTGTCTTGCGGATGTTTCCCAAGATTTTGCCGCGACTGTTTGTTGGGCCCGGTCCGGTCATCTTTTGCCAGCCTTCCATTGCCCGACGAAGGTTTTGCCTTCAGGGGCCGGAAGATCCCGCGCCGCCGTCCAGTTGCCGGCCAAGGGCAGGGACGAAAACCGGCCCTTGCCGACGGCCGCGGCGAACCAGCCCAAAACGGTAACCGCCAGCCCCATCAGCGGTCGGTAGAGCCCGGGTCGGCGCGCCATAAAGGCCCAGATTCCGAGGCCCGCACGGCTTTTCGGCGAGCCCTGAGCCAGCTCGAAAGACTGGTTGCGCCAGGACCGAAGCATGCGGGGCAGGGGAATGCGCATGGGGCAGACATCTTCGCAGCGGCCGCAGAATGTCGAGGCCTGCGGCAGGTCGTGGGCCTCGGCCAGTCCAAGCAGCCCCGGAACCAGCACCGCCCCCATCGGACCGGAATAACACCAGCCATAGGCATGGCCGCCGATCGCCTTGTAAACGGGGCAATGGTTCAGGCAGGCGCCGCACTTGATGCAGCGCAGCATGTCGTTGAAGTCGCCGCCCAGCATGCCGCTGCGGCCGTTATCCAGGATCACCACGTGATAGTTTTCCGGGCCGTCGAGATCGTCGGGCCGCTTTGGGCCGGTGCTGAACGTGGTGTAAACGGACATTTCCTGTCCGGTCGCCGAGCGGGCCAGAATACGAAGAATGGTCGTCGCGTCTTCCAGTGTCGGCACGACTTTTTCGATGCTGGCAACGACGATATGGGTTTTCGGCAGGGTCTGGGTCAGGTCGCCATTGCCTTCGTTGGTGACGATCACCGACGTGCCGGTTTCCGCGATCAGCATGTTCGCCCCGGTAATGCCGACGTCGGCGGCCAGGAACTTGCGGCGCAAAACCGCGCGGGCCTCCTCGAGCAGGGCGCGCGGCTCGCTGAGGTCCCGGTCGGCGGCGTACTCGGAATGCTCGGCGACAAAGGCGTCGGCCACCTGTTCCTTGGATAGATGTATCGCCGGCGCAATGATATGGCTGGGCGGTTCCTTGCGAAGCTGGATGATATATTCGCCAAGGTCCGTTTCAATGGGCTGAATGCCGTTGTCTTCGAGGTACTCGTTGACACCGATTTCTTCGGTGATCATCGATTTTCCCTTGGTGACGGTCTTGGCCCCGGCGTCGCGGCAGATGTTCAGGATAATATCGCGGGCATCCGCGCCATCCGTCGCCCAATGAACATGGGCCCCGTTTTCGCGGGCTTTTTCTTCATATCGCTCAAGATAGGCATCGAGGTTGGCCAACGTGTGGTCCTTGATCGCCACGGCGTCATCCCGTAGCGCCTCAAATTCCGGTAATCGGGCCATGGCCTCCAGCCGCTTGATCGGAAAACCCCGGGTCAACTTCGATAACGCGCCGCGCAGGTTGCGGTCGGCCATGGCTTTTTTGGCGTTGGCGACAAACGATCGTGTCGTCGCCTGCATCAGGGTTTTTCCTTGCTTCCGGCGATCGGCGGAACATCGTCCGTCATCCCGGCCAGGACTTCCGCGACATGGCGCACGTCCATACTGGCGCCCCGACGCTTCAGGCGCCCCGCGATGTTGATCAGGCAGCCCAAATCGCCGCCAAGCACGACATCGGCCCCGGTTGCCAGCAGCGCGTCAACCTTGTCATCGACCATCGAGGCCGAAATATCGGGATACTTCACCGAAAACAGCCCGCCGAAGCCGCAGCAGCTCTCGCCGTCTTCGGCCTCGACCAGCCGCAGCCCCGAAACACCCGCCAACAGGGCCCGGGGTTGCGCCCTGACAGCCATTTCCCGCAAGCCCGAACAGGCGTCGTGATAGGTCGCCTTGGCGGGGTATTTCGCCGTTATTTCAGTGGTTTTCGCAATATCGCTAAGAAATGACGTTAGTTCATAGGTTTTCTCGGCAAGGGCCTGGGAACGCTTAAGGTATTCCGGTTCATCTTCAAACAGGCGCGGGTAATGAACCCGGATCATGGCGGCGCAGGAACCGGACGGCGCGATGACGTAGTCGAACGGTTCGAAAGCGGCGATTGTATGGGCGGCGATGGCGCGCGCGTCCTTTTGATCGCCGGCGTTATAGGCGGGCTGGCCGCAGCATGTCTGGCTTTCCGGCACGCTGACCCGGTATCCGGCGCGCTCCAGCAGGCGGGCGGCGGCGAAGCCGACGCTTGGCCGCATCAGGTCGACAAGGCAGGTCGCAAACAGGCCGACATGGCGGCCCGTTGTCCGTTCGGTGTTTTCGGCTTCGTCGGTCATGGAGGCACAATGTCCTGTTCGCCCCGCCATGGCAAGCTCCGGAACGCGCGAAAATGGCGATTAATGCTTTGGCAACAACAGGAAATATCGGCCGGGCTGCTTCATCAGGCCGGCCCGGGCGGCCGCTTCCCGGCCAAACCCCCAAAACAGGTCGCCACGCACCGGTCCCTTGATGGCGGCGCCGGTATCCTGGGTGATGACGATCCGGCGCAAGGGTTGCGACGGGGTTAACGGGTCCGTGGTGTCCAGCCAGACCGGCAGACCAAAGGGGATATAGCGGCGGTCAACGGCGAGGCTGCGGCCCGGCGTCAACGCTACCCCGGCGGCGCCGACCGGCCCCTGGTTCGGGGCCAGCGGTTTCAGGGCGCCGGCGACGATACGAAAAAACACATACGACGGATTGGCCGCCATCAGCTCGGCGGCCCGATCGGGGTGTTCGGCCAGCCAGCCGCGGATCGACTGCATGGAAACCCGTTGACGATCAAGCTCGCCGCGCCGGATCAACTCGCCACCGATGGACCGGTAGGGCCGCCCGTTCCGCCCAGCAAAACCGACACGAACGATGCCGCCATCCTCCATCACGACCCGGCCCGAACCCTGTACATGCAGGAAGAACGCGTCGGCGGCGCTATCGACCCAGAGAAGCTCGAGCTTGCGGTTGGCGATCGACCCGGCGTCGATATCGGCGCGGCTGTCATAGGGCACGAGGCGGGATTTTTCGAGCTTGCCATACAGGCGGCGACCCTTCAGGTCGGCCCGAAAATCGCCCAGGTCGGCCTCGACGATATCGGGCGGGCGCCGATAAATCGGCGTCGAATATTTTGCCGTCCTGACCCACGAGCCCCTCAGGTCCATTTCGAAATAGCCGGTGAACAAGCCCTTTGTGCGGCCATTGGCGGTCGCAAGATAGGGATCAAACCATTTTTCGAAAAAGCGGCGCGCCAGCGCCGGATCGGCGCTTGAAACCCTGGCGGCGGCGGCGCAGACGGGCCGCCACCGGGCGACGGTACCGGCGACCGCGGCGGCACCCCTGCCAATCGATTGGCTGTCCGGCCTTTTCGCGAGGCTCTGACAGGAACGAAGCAGGGGGGCAATGGCGGCGAAATGCCGGTCGCCATGCCAGCCCGGCAGTTTGTCGAAAGTGGTCTTGATCAGCGACAGTTTTTGATCCACCGCCGGCGGCCGGGCGGCCGGCGCGACGCCTCCGGGCGGTGGCGAGACCGGCCCCGGCATTACAGTCGGCGCGCAGGCGGAAACAAACAGGACCAAGGCGGCAGGTCGTAAAAATGCGGCCAGACGCATCGGCGGTGTTAGTCCAGGCTACGGGTTGCGGCCAGCACCCAGTTGGGATCGCGGGCCATGGTATTGCGGCTGAACGTCCAGAAGTCGGTGACGGTGATGACCTTGTTGGTGTCGCCTTCGATGACGGTGCCGTCCTTGTCAAACAGCGCGTGAACCTGCTCGCTGACGAATTTCACCGTAATCTGCGCCTCATGACCGTCGAGTTCGGCCTCGATCGCCTCGACGGAGCGAATGGAGACCAGCGTTTCTTCCATGGTCTGGTTCGCCGCCTCGCGATCGCGAATGGAGCGGTCGAAATTGGCAAAAACATCGGCCCCCAACAGCGGCTTCAGCGCCGCAGAATCGCCGGACGCATAGGCGCCAAGGATCATCTCGAAGGCCATGCGGGCGCCGGAAACAAATTCCTTGAGATCGAAGCCCGGATCGGCCGCCGAAATGGCCGCGACACCGGCGCCAAGCGGCGTCAGGGGCGAGACCGTGGCATCGGGACCCGCCTCGAGCGGCGCATCGTTTATTTGGATAACGTTACTGTCCGCGGCCCCGGGGTCCATTCCGGGCTTTTTGTTTGGATTGATCAGCTTGTCAAAAAGACCCGGTGCGCCACCTTTGTCGTCGTCACGCCGACCAAGCACGCTGCGCAGGCGCAGGATCAAGAAAACCGCGATCATCGCGAATAAAACAATATCGAAAAACTGAAAGCCGTTACTCATGATACTTAATCGAAAGCCTTACGTTGGGAGGATTGAAAAATTAACCCCGAAAAAAACCTTTAAGCGGCCTGGCCGATAAGGCACGTTAGCGACTTACTGGGGCAAGGTCCAGTAAGCCCGTATTGGCGGGCCGCGTTTCCTGAAATTTGATTTCTGATTTCTACGCCTTAAATAAGGTATCTTGGTGTCTCGAACAAGGAGCGCCGGTGAAATTATATAGGACAACCCTCGCATGGCCGGACTCATTCTACTGCTCATGATCGCCGTGCCGATCATCGAGATTTCCGTTTTCATTCAGGCCGGTGAACTGATTGGCCTGTGGCCAACGCTGATCATCGTTATCCTGACGGCGCTGATGGGGACGGCCCTTTTGCGCCGCCAGGGGCTGGCGACCCTGCAAAGGGCACAGGACAGCATGAACGCCGGCAGGCCGCCCGTCGCCGAACTTTTTGACGGGCTGTGCCTTTTCGTCGCCGGCCTGCTGCTGTTAACGCCGGGCTTCGTCACCGACGCGGTCGGCCTGTTGCTGTTCGTGCCGCTCTTTCGGACTTTTATTCTGGGTGGGCTTATTCGGCGCCTGTCGGTTTCCATGAGCGCCGATTTTCATGGCAATGGACAGCCGGGGGCCCGAAACGCCCACGACGCGACCATCATCGAGGGCGAATACCACGAGGTTCGCCCCGATCCGGCCCCCGATGACCCGGAAAACAAGCTGCGGCCACCCGAATAGGCGGCTCGTTTCGGTTGTTATTGCCTGCCATTCCATGTTAGCCACGAGGCTGGAATTTAATAGAAGGGCGTCCGTCGCCCCAGGAGCATTAAAAAAACCATGACCACAGAGCCCACAGACGACACCGAACAGGCCGCCGCCGAAACCGACGAGGCGGCCGTCCCGCCGATCTCCATCAATGCGCAATACATCAAAGACCTGTCGTTCGAAGCACCGGCGACACCCGGTATCTTTGCCCAGATGCAGGCCCAGGAACCCGAAGTCAGCATCAACATCAACGTCAACGCCCAGCCGCTGCAGGACGACGTCTTCGAGGTCCAGTTGCACATTCGCGGCGAATGCAGCATCGGCGAAACCACGGCGTTCGTTGTCGAATTGGTCTACGGCGGCGTTTTCACCCTGAGCGTCCCCGATGAACATGTCCAGGCCGTGCTGTTGGTCGAATGCCCCAGGCTGCTGTTCCCGTTTGCCCGCAACATTGTCGCCGACGCCAGCCGCGACGGCGGTTTCCCGCCGCTGATGCTGGCGCCGGTTGATTTTGTCGCGATGTTCCAGCAACAGCAGGTGGCGGCGCAAGTCGAAGCCGCCGCCGGGGCAAAAAAAGGCGGCAACGGCGAAGATAAAGACGCCTAAGACCTAAGCCCTAAGCCCTAAGACCGTTCCCAGACCGGGTCGTTTATGCGGGCGATAAAGCCGGCATGGGCGGCCTGCTCTTCGGCGCTTGGGTGATGCGGACGGGGCGGGCGGGCGGCGCCGGCGGTCGTCATCGCCGGGCGGTTTTCGGATGCCATCCGGTCCGGGTCACCCGCACCGGTCCGGACCGTCTGTTCGGAAAGCACCAGCCCCGGCTGGCGACCGCCAATAAGCTCCAGGTAAACTTCCGCCAAGAGCTCCGAATCGAGGAGCGCCCCATGCAGTTGGCGACCGGAATTATCGATCTGAAACCGCCGGCACAAGGCATCCAGGTTCGCCTGGGCGCCGGGATATCTTTTGCGCGCCATGGCGACGGTATCGATGGCGCGCGCCATCGGCACGGCATCGCGGCCAATCCGGGCCAGTTCGGCATTGATAAAGCCCATATCAAACTGCGCGTTGTGAATGATCAGGGTCGCCTCCCCGATGAAGGCCAGAAAATCATCCGCAATGTCGGCGAAGAGCGGTTGTTCCGATAAATACTCTTCCGACAGCCCGTGAACGTTGAAGGCCTCCGCCGGCATATCCCGTTCGGGGTTGACGTACTGGTGATACATGTTGCCGGTGGCAAGATGGTTATCCAGTTCAATACAGCCGATTTCGACGATCCGGTGGCCGCCCAGCGGATTGAGGCCCGTGGTTTCCGTATCGAGGACGATTTCACGCATTGCAGGTACCGAGTCTCCTTTTGGTCGGGCGGATCATGCCGCGGCCCGGACGATTTTGACGATCCCGGCGATGGTGCGCAAGCTATGTCCGCGATCAAGGCCGGTTTGGACGACAAAATCGGCCCGTCGCCTTTTTTCGGCATCCGGCATTTGCCGCCCAACGACCGATTGCATCCGTTCCACGGTCATGCCGGGCCGGCGCAGGATCCGATGACGCTGCACAAACCGTGGCGCGGTCACGACAACGACGGCATCGCAGTCCCGGTCGCCGCCGGTTTCCAGCAGCAGCGGAATATCCAGAACGACGACTTTTTCGCCGCGCCGCGCCGCAACGGCCAGAAACTTTCGTTTCGCCCGCCTGGCCATCGGATGCAATATGCCCTCAAGGCGCCTGAGGGCGACGTCATCGTCAAACACCTTGCCCGCCAACGCCGGGCGATCGATAAAATCATTTCCCTGGCGGTCCTTGGCGACGACGCCGGGAAAGGCCGCCGCGATTCGGGCCACCGCCTTGCCGCCGGCGCCCATTAATTTATGGACTTCGGCATCGGCGTCATAAACGGCGACGCCGAACGACCGAAAGGCCTCGGCGGCGGTCGATTTCCCCATGCCGATGGACCCGGTCAGGCCAATAACCATCATGGCGTCAGTCCGGCCAGAACGTGGGCCCGCAAGCCGTCGCTGACCGCCGGTTCCACCCCGAACCAGGCGGCGAAACCGGGCCGCGCCTGATGCAACAGCATGCCGATGCCGTCAACCACCGGGTTGCCGCGGGCGGCGGCGGCGGCAAGAAGATCCGTCTGCAACGGCGTATAGACAATATCGTTGACCAGGGCGCCTTCCGGCAGCCTGTCGAGCGAGATGTCCAGCGGCGGCCTGCCGGTCATGCCGAGTGTCGTGCTATTGACCAGCAGGGCGATATCGGCCAGACAGTCGGATCGCCGCCGCCAATCCAGAACCTCGACCGGCCCGGCGATATCCGCCGCCAGTCGGCGCGCCCGGTCGGCCGACCGATTGAGCAGCCTGACCCGCGGCGCGCCGGCATCGATCAGCGCCGCCGTGACGGCACGGGCGGCGCCACCGGCGCCGAGGACCACGGCCGGGCCGTTGGCTGCATCAAATCCGGGATGGCCGGACTTGAGGTTTTCCATAAAACCATAGCCGTCCGTGTTGCAGCCCTTAAGGACGCCGTCTTCGAAAACGATGGTGTTGACCGCCCCGATACGCCGCGCCTGATCCGAAATATCATCCAGAAACGACAACACCGCTTCCTTGTGGGGGACCGTGACATTGAGGCCGCGATACCCGGCGGCGGCGAAGTCCCGCAAGGCCGTTTGCAGGTTTTCCGGTTGCACCGGCAGGGCCAGGTAGCTGCCGTTTATGTTGTACTGATCGAGCCAGTATCCATGCAAACGGGGCGACAGGGAATGGGCGACGGGCCAGCCGATAACGCCGGCCATAATTCTCGGGTTGGGCTCGCTGTTCATCAGGAATGTTGTTCCAGCCGACGGTTATACAGTTGCAAAATATTGGCGGAGACTTCCTCAATTGATTTACGGGTGACATCGATCACCGGCCAGCCCTGCTTGTTATATAGGCGTTTGGCATCCCTGATTTCACGGGACACGGTGTCGATATCGACATAGTCGGTTTCCTGATCCTGACCCAACGAGCGCAACCGGTTGCGCCGAATTTGAACGAGCTGCCGCGCGTCATTGGTCAGCCCGATGATCAGCGGCTTTTCCGCCATCATTAATTCGGTCGGCAACGCGCAGCCCGGTACGATCGGTACATTGGCCGCTTTCAAACCCCGGTTAGCCAGATAAATACAGGTCGGCGTTTTCGATGTTCGCGATACCCCGACAATAATAACGTCGGCCTCTTCAAGGGTTCGCGTCGATTGCCCGTCATCATGATTGAGAACGAAGTGCATGGCGTCGATGCGGCCGAAGTAATCGGCATCCAGGACGTGTTGACGACCGGGTGCGGCGTGAATCTTGATATCGAGGTAGGTTCCCAGGGCATTTACGACGGTATCAAGAATGGGAATACACGGCACCTTTAAATCCCGGCACCCGTCTTCCAACAATGTCCGAAGAGTTTGATCGACAATCGTATAAAGGACGAAACCCGGGTTTTCCTTCAGGCTGTCGAGAACTTCCTGGATCTGCTCCTCGTTGCGGATCATGTTCCAGATGTGCTCGTTGGCTTCGATATTATCGAACTGAACCAGCGACGCCCGCGTCACCATATGAAGGGTATCGCCGGTTGAATCCGATACCATGTGCAAGTGGAAAATTTTTTTTATCATGGTTTTGAATGACGATCTTTAAAAATTCGGCTCGGTATTAATGAATGATGGTTTGTGGATAAATTCGATATTTTCGATTTTTCCGAATTTCATCCCCGTCAACCCGGAATAGACCCCGACAGTCATCAAGGCCGGCTATGAACGAAATCGATAAGGGGCATATGGATAATAACTTTCGCAAAAATGTTTTTACCCTTCTGATTCACCTTGTTCAAAACGATCCACGCCGAACCGATTATTTTCCCGCTATCCCATACTACACTCGATTAACCGGAAAAATCCGGTTCCGCATCGATATATTTTTAAACAAACTACTCACAGGTTTTAGCGAACCGTTTTATGCGTTGCCGAAGCCCCTGGATAACCTGTTGATAACCTTTAATCCCCATGATTAAGCCTACAACAACGACAACAACCTATTTATTAAATATATATTATTAAGGGTAGGGAAACGCGACCGGCTCGGATAATCTTTCAGGCTTCCCGATCCGGAACAATAAGACCTTTAAAAAAGATCAACACTCAAGGACCCCATGACAAAATATTTTCTGCGCGCCCTGAATGGAGAAACCTTGTCTCGGCCGCCCTTCTGGCTGATGCGTCAGGCTGGCCGGTATTTGCCGGAATATCGCAAGATACGCAGCGGGTCGAAAAACTTTTTGGATTTTTGCTATTCACCGGACCTGGCCGTCGAAGTCACCCTGCAGCCGCTTCGGCGCTTCGGCATGGATGCGGCAATCCTGTTTAGCGATATTCTGGTCATCCCGGACGCGCTGGGCCAAAAAGTCGAGTTTCGCGAAGGCGAGGGACCGGTGCTGCACCCAATCCGAAATTCGACGGACCTGTCCCGGCTAACCTTGGACCGGCTGCATGATCATTTAGCGCCCGTTTACGAAACGGTCGGTCGGTTGGCACGGGAAATTCCTGAACAAACGGCCTTGATCGGATTTGCCGGTGCGCCGTGGACGGTGGCGACCTATATGGTCGAAGGTCATGGCAGCAAGGATTATGCGGCGACCCGCACCTGGGCCTATGGCGACCCTGACGGTTTTGGCCAGTTGATTGATCTACTGGTCGAGGCGACATCGGCCTACCTGATTGCCCAAATCGAGCATGGTGCGGAAGTTGTCCAGTTGTTCGATACCTGGGCCGGTGTGCTCAGCCCGTCGGAGTTCGAGAAATGGGTGTTGAAACCGACGGCGGGGATTGTCAGGAATATCAGGGCCGCGCATCCGGATGTACCGATTATCGGCTTTCCAAGGGGGGTCGGAGTTCTGTATCGGACGTTTGTCGAATGGACCGGCGTCAATGGGGTCAGCCTGGACCATACCGTACCGACCGCCTGGGCGGCCGATCAATTGCAACCGCTGTGTACGGTGCAAGGTAATCTGGACAACATGGCGTTGATCGCCGGTGGCCGACAGATGGATATTGAAATGCGGAGGATATTACAGACCCTGAGCGGCGGCCCTTTTATTTTCAACCTGGGTCATGGCATTCTTCCCCAGACGCCACCGGAACATGTTGAACGGCTGGTCGAGCTTATTCACCAATGGCCGAAGTCGTAAGTGATCGAAACGTATGAAGACCGCGGTGATCCTGTTTAATCTGGGGGGTCCGGATCGTCCCGAAGCGGTCCGGCCATTCCTGTTTAATTTATTCAACGACCGGGCCATTATTTCAGTGGCGCAACCGGTTCGCTGGTTACTGGCACAGCTGATATCCCGCCGCCGGGCCCCGGTGGCGCGGCGGATTTACGATCGGATCGGCGGTAAATCACCGCTGCTCGAAATGACCCGGAATCAGGCCGCCGCGTTGCAGGATCAGTTGGCCGGTGCGGGTGATTATCGGGTCTTTATCGCCATGCGGTACTGGCATCCGATGGCCGACGAGACGGCGAAACAGGTTAAGGACTACGGGCCCGACCGGGTTGTCCTGCTACCCCTCTATCCACAGTTTTCAACGACGACGACGGGTTCGTCGCTGACCGATTGGCGCCGCGCCGCCGCCGCCGCCGGACTGAACGCGCCAAGTCACGCCGTTTGTTGCTATCCGCAAGATCAAGGCTTTACCGTCGCGGTGAGTCAATTGGTCGCGCAATCAATACGGACGGCCACCGCAACGGCGCCGCCACGGGTGCTGTTTTCGGCTCACGGACTGCCTAAAAAGATTGTCGATGCCGGCGATCCTTATCCGCAACATATCGAACTGAGTGTGCGGAAAATCATCGATAAATTGGCGATCGATGGTCTCGACTGGGTAATTTGCTATCAAAGCCGGGTCGGACCGCTGCAATGGATTGGCCCATCTACCGAGGACGAAATCGCCAGGGCCGCCGGCGATGGCAAGTCCGTGGTGATCGTACCGATAGCCTTTGTTTCAGAACATTCCGAAACCCTGGTCGAGTTGGATATCGACTATCGGGAGTTGGCGGAAAGCCTGGGCGTGCCGGCTTATGTGCGGGTGCCGACGGTGGCCGATGACGCGGCCTACATATCGGGATTGAGGGATCTGGTTCTGGGTGCGGTAAATGGGGGTGACACGGGGGCGCCGCCTGCTATAACCTCGGGTGGCGACAAACGGGTTTGTCCGCCGGGTTGCCCGGTCTGCCCGATGAATTAAGGGAATTTGTATGCTGGACTTATCTGCGTCGGCCTATCTGTGGATCAAGGCGCTGCACGTCATTTGCGTTATCGCCTGGATGGCGGGCCTGCTCTACCTGCCCCGGCTGTTCGTCTATCATGCCGGTGCGACGCCCCATTCGGAGACGTCGGAAACCCTTAAAATCATGGAACGCCGCCTGCTGCGCGCGATCATGAACCCGGCGATGTTGGGGACCCTGTTGTCTGGCGGGCTGATGCTGGCCGATAGCGGTACCGACTGGGCGTCCGGCTGGCTACACATCAAGCTGGTCGCCGTCGTCGGGCTTCTCGTGCTGCACATGATGATGGGAAAATGGCGCCGGGAATTTGCCGAGGATCGCAGCACCAGAAGCAACACGTTCTTTCGTTATGCCAATGAAGCGCCGACCCTGCTGATGATCCTGATCGTTATCATGGTGATATTAAAGCCGCTGTAGGGTGGCCGGGGAACGCCATAAATTACCCGAGGAAAATATAGGGGCTTGCAATTTTCTCGCAGATTGGCTAATTGGTTGTTCGAGTCACTGTGTTTCTCATGGCGTAGGCTCCTATAGAGCACCTAGGGCACCATTTCCCAGCTAACGTCACGGCGCATTGAGCGTTGGCGGCGACGGCAAAAATCTCAAACAAACCCTTCCCCGCCCGGGCAATTTTCCCATAACCCCTCCCTCAAATCATTCCTGATTTGACAGGTCCAGACCAGATAAAATCATGCAACTCAAAGAACTAAAACTGAAGGCCCCCGCAGACCTCTTGGCCTATGCCGAAGAACTGGAAATCGAAAACGCCAGCACCCTGCGCAAACAGGACATGCTGTTCGCCATCCTGAAAAGACTGGCTGAAAACGATATCGCCATTTTTGGCGATGGGGTGATCGAAATCCTGCAGGACGGCTTCGGCTTTCTACGCTCGCCGGAATCCAATTACCTGCCCGGCCCCGACGATATTTACGTCAGCCCCAGCCAGGTTCGCCGGTTCGCCCTTCGCACCGGCGACACGGTGGAAGGGCAAATCCGCTCGCCGAAGGAGGGCGAGCGCTACTTCGCCCTGCTGAAGGTCAACAACATCAATTTCGAGGACCCGGATAAGGTCCGCCACCGCATCAACTTCGACAACCTGACGCCGCTCTATCCGGAAGAGCGCCTGAAAATGGAAATCGAAGACCCGACGGTCAAGGATCGCACGTCCCGCGTGATCGACCTGATTAGCCCGGTCGGCAAGGGTCAGCGCGCCCTGATCGTGGCGCCGCCGCGCACCGGTAAAACGGTGATGTTGCAAAATATCGCCCAGGCCATTTCGACAAACCATCCGGAATGTTACCTGATCGTCCTGCTGATCGATGAACGCCCGGAAGAAGTCACCGACATGTCGCGTTCGGTCAAGGGCGAAGTCGTCTCCTCGACGTTCGATGAACCGGCGACCCGGCACGTTCAGGTAACGGAAATGGTGCTGGAAAAAGCCAAGCGGCTGGTCGAACACAAGCGTGACGTGGTCATCCTGCTCGATTCCATCACCCGCCTGGCCCGGGCCTACAACACTTGCGTGCCGTCGTCCGGCAAGGTGCTGACCGGCGGTGTCGACGCCAACGCCCTGCAACGCCCGAAGCGCTTCTTCGGGGCGGCGCGAAACATCGAGGAAGGCGGCTCGCTGACCATTATCTCGACCGCCCTGATCGATACCGGGTCGCGCATGGACGAAGTCATCTTCGAAGAATTCAAGGGTACCGGTAACTCGGAAATCATCCTCGACCGCAAGCTGTCGGATAAACGCGTCTGGCCGGCCATCGACATCACCAAGTCCGGGACGCGCAAGGAAGAACTGCTGGTCGACAAGGGGACGCTTTCCAAGATGTGGGTGTTGCGTCGCATCCTGATGCCGATGGGCGTCGTCGATGCCATGGAATTCCTCATCGGTAAGCTCAAGGATTCCAAGACAAACGAAGACTTCTTCGATTCAATGAACACCTAACCCGTTATAAACAAACAAATATTAAGGCCGGAGCCCGGATTGGGTTCCGGCCTTTTTTGTCGGGCGGGAGCGGGATACAGGCGCTTACCAGTCATAGGCGGGGGTGGTTCGGGCCAGTCCGTCGAAAAGGTCGAGGCAACGCTCGAACCAGTCGTACAAGGGGTCGTCGGGTTGCAGAATTTTAAGCGGGCTTATGACGCGCGGCCACAGCAAGGCGGAAAAAAGCACATAGTCGGCATACAGGGGGGTTTCGCCGCCCATAAAAGGCTGATCGCGAAGGGTCATGCGGGCCGGGTGCAGGCTTTTGCGGAAGGGCTCGAGGCGATCTTCGCGACCGGCCTGTACGTCTTCCAGGGATTGGCCAAACCTCTTTTCCCGGCTGTCGCGAAAATAGGGTCGGTCATCGGTGTCCAGATGGGCGACGATGTCGCATACCACCAAGGGGGCGATTTTGGCGTAGACCTCGCATAAGACCCAGTTCTGAAAGGCCCGGGTCAAGGCCCGGCCGGCGGAGCCGCCAAACAGGCTCGGCCGGTCCGGGTAGGCGTCTTCCAGGTACTCGGCAATGGCCCAGCTGTCGGCGATGACGGCATCGCCGTCCTCGATCACGGGAACGGTTTTCTGACCGCCGCCGCAGATATGCGGAATGTCGAGGAATCGGGTCGGGCGGATATCCGCCTCAAGCCCCTTGTGGGCCAGCGCCAGACGGCTCCGCCAGGTGTTTGGGCTGAAGCGGCGGTCGTCGGTGCCGACCAGATCGTAAAGGACAATAGACATAGCAGACTGGCTCCCTGATGGACGCGTATGGTCGGCGCTAGACCGTGAAGACGGTCGAGCCCGTCGTCTTGCGGGCTTCCAGGTCGGCGTGGGCCTGGGCGGCGTCGCTTAATGGGTAGGTTTGGTTGATCTCGATCTTGACGTGGCCGGCGATGACCACATCGAACAACGCCCTGGCCGAGGCGAGGAGGTCTTCGCGCGTCGCGTTGTAGACCATCAGCGACGGTCGGGTGATGTAGATGCAGCCCTTCTTTCCGAGGTCCGCCGGGGCAACGGGGTTGGCCGGGCCGGATGAATTGCCGAAGTTGACGGCCAGGCCGCGCGGCCTGAGGCAGTTCATGGAGTCCTCGAAGGTATCCTTGCCGACCGAATCGTAAACCACGGGCAGGCCCGCGCCGCCGGTGATTTCCCGGACCCGGTCGGCGAAATTTTCCCGTGTGTAAACAATCGGATGATCGCAGCCGTGGGCCTTGGCAAGCGCCGCCTTTTCGTCGGTGCCGACGGTGCCGATCACCGTCGCCCCCAGATGATGGGCCCACTGACAGGCGATCAGGCCGACGCCGCCGGCGGCGGCATGGAACAGAATGGTATCGCCGGGTTTGACCTCGTATGTGCGGCGCAAAAGGTATTCCGCCGTCATCCCCTGAAGCATCATCGCGGCGGCCGTCTTATCGTCAATGGCCTCGGGCACCGGCACCAGGCGGTCGGCCGGCATGATGCGGACCTCGGCGTAGGCGCCCGGCGGGTTGTCGGCATAGGCGACGCGCTGGCCGACGGCCAGGTCGGCGGGGGCGCCGTCGCCGAGGGCCTCGATCACGCCGGCGCCTTCCATGCCGATGACGGCCGGCAGATCGCCCAGCGGGTACATGCCGGTGCGTTGGTAGACATCGATGTAATTAAGGCCGACGGCGGTATGGCGGACACGCGCCTGACCGGGTCCGGGCTGGCCGACCTCGACGTTGTCCCACTTCATCTGTTCGGGTCCGCCGGGGGCGTGAATGCGAATGGCTTTGGTCATGGTGGCTCCTTTACCGGGATTAAATTTCAAGGCCTTCGAGGCGCAACAGGATGCGTTTGGTGTCGGGTCCGCCGCCGCCGCTGTAGCCGCCGAGGCGACCGCCCGCCGCGACAACGCGATGACACGGGATAATGATCGCAATCGGGTTTCTTCCGCAAGCCCCGCCGACGGCCCGGGCGGAACTTTTCAAGGCTCGGGCCAGGTCCCCGTAGGTCCGGGACTGGCCGTGCGGGATGTCACCCATCAGCCGCCAGACGGCGCGCTGGAATTCCGTGCCGGCGGGTGATACGGGTAGATCAAAGGCGGTCAGGCGGCCGCTGAAGTAGGCGTCGAGCTGGCGGCGCGCCTCTGCCAACAGCGGCGAGGCCGGGCCGTCCGGGGCCTGGCCGAATTCGAGGGCGATAAGGGCCGCGCCGTCCGAAAACAGGGTCAACGGGCCGACCGGGCTTCTCATGCTGAGGTGGTTCATGGGGCGATACTACAGCGATCTCAGATGGCTTCTCAAGTCCTCTGCGGTGCTGATCGGCAAGGCGCAGGTGCCACCGGCGCAAACGAAGGCGGCGGGCCGGTCATGGGAAAGCGTCTCGCTGGCCGGATGGCGTGTCGCCAGGTGGTCGCCGGGTTTGATGCGAAGCAGTACCCGCCACGGCGGCGCGGCCTCGATGGCGGTCCGCCACAGGGCGGCGGCGGCGGGGTCTGCGTGATCACCGGTAACGACAATGGACAGGGCGCGCTCGAGGACTTCAAAGCCCATCATCAGGCCGGGCAGATTAATCAGGTTGCGGGCCTGCGAGCTTGAAAACAGGGTGATGATGCGCTCGGCGCGCTCGCGGCAGGCCTCATCGCCGGTAACTAAATATAGCCGTGCGAGGGCCTCGAGCATGACCCCGTTGCCGGACGGCGCGGCGCTGTCGGCGATGGTTTTGGAGCGGGTGATAACGTCGGTTACGTCGTCGGCGCTGAGATAATAACCGGCGCCACGGTCGTCCCAGTATCGGGCGTTGACCACGGCCAGCCAGGATTGGGCCTGATCCAGATACAGGCGGTCGGCCGTCACCTCGAACAGGATCAGCGCGGCGCGGATCATATGGGCGTAGTCGTCAAGCACGGCGGTGTAGCCTGAGCGGCCATTACACCAGGAATGGCGCAGGCGGCCGCCTGCGGTCATGGTTGCCGAAACAAAGGCGAAGATCTTTGCCGCCGTGGCGATCCAGTCGGGACGGTTCAGGGTCTGACCGGCATCGGCCAGGGCGGCGATTAACATGGCGTTGCTGTCGGTGACCGCCTTGTCGTCGCGGCCCGGCCGGACGCGCAGATCGCGGACGGCGCGCAGTCGGGCGCGGCTGGCGGTCAGGGCGGTCTCTGCTGCCTCGGGGCCAAGGCGGCGGGTGGCATCGGATGCATTGCGGTTAAGGATGGTTTTGCCTTCCCAGTTGCCGCCCGGGGTGACGTCGTAGGTGGCCTTGAAGGCGGCCGCCTCGGGGCCGAGGATGGCGTCGATTTCGGCTTCCCGCCAGACGTAGAACCGGCCCTCGGCGCCCTCGCTGTCGGCATCCAGGGCGCTGGCCAGCGCGAAGCCGCCGTCGCTATCGTCCCCGACCGTCATGTCGCGCATCAGCCAGTCGACGGTTTCCTCGATCCGGATGGCGTAGAGCGGGTCGCGGGTGTGACGCCAGACCGCCGCCAGCAGGCCGATAAGCTGGGCGTTATCGGTCAGCATTTTTTCGAAATGCGGGGCGAGCCAGGCCTCGTCCGTCGAATAGCGGGCGAAACCGCCGCCCAGGTGGTCGTAGATGCCGCCCTGGCACATGCGCGTCAGGGTCAGGGTGACGATGTCGCCGTATGCCGCGATGCCGGTGCGGTGATACGATCGCCACAGGAACCGAAAAAAGCTCGGCTGCGGGAATTTCGGGGCGCCCCGGGTTCCGCCCGACGCCGGGTCGGTCAGGGCGGCGGCCTGACGGGCGGCCTCGTCGAGCAGGCTGAAGGACAGGCCGCCGCTGCCGACCGGCTTCGAAAGCTGGTCCAGCGCGGCCTGCAGGGCGCCGACGTTGTCGCCGACCCGCTCGGGCTGTTCGTGATAGGCCGCGGCGAGGGACACCAGAATGTCGGGAAAGGCCGGGCGGCCATATCGTTCCGTCGCCGGGAAATAGGTGCCGCCCCAGTAAGGTTTACAGTCTGGGGTCAGGAACATGGTCAGCGGCCAGCCCCCCTGCTCGCCCATCAGCGCCAGCGCGGATTGATAAATGACGTCCAGGTCGGGCCGCTCCTCGCGGTCGATCTTGATGTTGACAAACAGCTCGTTCATCAGGGCCGCGGTGGCGGCGTCTTCGAAGCTTTCGTGCGCCATGACATGACACCAATGGCAGGCCGAATAGCCGATGGACAATAAAATCGGCTTGTTTTCGTCCCGCGCCTGGGCCAGCGTGGCGTCGTTCCACGGCTGCCAATGGACCGGATTATCGCGGTGTTGCAACAGGTAGGGGCTGGTTTCGGCGGCAAGCAGGTTTTTGCTCATGGGATGGACTTTTCAGGGAATGGACGATTACCAAAAGATTCTGTTCAGCTTCCGGCCCGGCCCGGACTACAATCGATGCAGGCGTGAGCCGTATATAAGCGTTTCATCACGTACATGTGCTGTTCCGGCGGGCCATTGCAACCCTTTAATTTTTGTTGAAACCGGATTTATCGGGGAGATATGAAATGAAATTTACTGTCGATGTCGACTGCACACCGGAGGAAGCCCGGGCTTTTTTGGGCCTGCCTGATGTCGCCCCCATGCAGGCGGCGGTGATGAAACAGATCCAGGACCGGATAACGGCGAACCTGACGGCGATGGATACGGACAGTCTGTTCAAGGCCTGGATGCCCGCCGCGACGGGGGGCGGACTGGAGGGTCTGGAGCAGATGCAGCGGGCCTTTTTCGCCCAGTTCAGCGGCGGCGGCCCGAAGACGGGCGCGAAAAAGGGCAAGAAGGAGGAGCGGTGAGTACACTGCCATCGACCATTTTTGCCCTCGCCAGTGGCGCCGGACGGGCCGGGGTTGCCGTTATTCGGCTGTCCGGGCCGGCGGCGGGTCGCGCCCTGCGGGCGTTAACCGGGCGCGATCTGCCGCCGCCGCGACAGGCGGTGCGGGCGCGCCTTTATGGTCCCGGGTCCGATCTGGCGCTGGACGATGGCCTGGCCTTGTGGTTTTGCGCCCCGGCCAGCTTTACCGGCGAGGATGTGGTCGAACTGCATATTCATGGCGGCCCGGCGGTGATCGCGGCGGTGCTGGCGGCGTTGGGCGATATGGCCGGGCTGCGCCCGGCGGAGGCCGGAGAATTCAGCCGCCGGGCCTTTGAAAATGGCAAGCTGGACCTGACCGCCGCCGAAGGCCTGGCCGATTTGATCGAGGCCGAAACCGAGGCGCAGCGGCGGCAGGCGCGGCGGCAGTATGGTGGTGAATTGGGGCGCCTGTACGACGGCTGGCGCCAACGGCTGTTGCGGGCGCTGGCCTTGATCGAGGCCGAAATCGATTTTTCGGACGAAGAGCTGCCGGGCGGCCTGATCGATCAGGTGGTCGGCGAAACGGCGGCGCTGGACGCCGAGATCACCGCCCATCTGTCCGACGGGCGGCGCGGAGAGCGGCTGCGACAGGGCGTCTGCCTGGCCATCGTCGGGCCGCCGAACGCCGGCAAGTCCAGCCTTCTTAACCTGCTGGCCCGGCGCGACGCGGCCATCGTCTCGGATATCGCCGGGACCACCCGCGACATCATCGAGGTCCACCTGGACCTTGGCGGATACCCCCTGATCGTCGCCGACACGGCGGGATTGCGGGCGACCGGCGACGCCGTCGAAAGCGAGGGCGTCCGGCGCGCCCTGCAACACGCCGCCGATGCCGACCTTAAGGTGCTGGTGCTGGACGGCTCGGAGCTTCGTATGGAGGGGGTGCCGGGTGCGGTGGCCGACGGCCTGATTGACGACCGCACCCTGATCGTCCTCAACAAAAGCGATATAGCCGCGCTGCCGTTCCCGAAAGACATCGAGGGCCGCCCGGTTTTCGAGGTGTCCGTGAAGACCGGCAGCGGCGTCGATGCCTTGTTGGCGGCACTGCAGGCCCTGGTGGCGGAACAATTCGATACCGGCGCGGGCCCCGCCCCGACCCGCGAGCGTCATCGGCATGCCCTTGAGGACTGCCGCCAGTCCCTGCGCCGGGCCTTGGGGGTCGGCCAGCCGGAGGGCGAGATCGAGCTGATGTGCGAAGACATGCGTCTGGCGGCGCGGGCGCTGGGACGGATCACCGGCCGCATCGACGTGGAAGATTTGCTCGACGTGATTTTCGGCGAGTTCTGCATCGGAAAGTAACGCAGCCGAATCGAAGTCCAAGAATGGTTGCGCGGCCGAATCGAGGCCCGGCGTCCCGGAGCAAGGCGGGGTTATCCGGACCTATTGTTTCACGTGAAACATGATCCGCGTCTAACCCTTTGACTTAGCCCCCCCCGCTCCCTACATTCCCGGCCATGAGCCCGGACATTAAAAACAGATACGATGTGATCGTCATCGGCGGCGGCCACGCCGGCTGCGAGGCGGCCTCCGCGGCGGCGCGCATGGGGGCCGAGACGCTGCTGTTGACGCACCGCCGCGCCACCGTCGGCGAGATGTCCTGCAATCCGGCCATCGGCGGCCTCGCCAAGGGCCAGCTGGTGCGCGAGATCGATGCCCTTGACGGCATCATGGGCCGGGCCATCGACCGGGCCGGGATTCAGTTTCGGATGCTCAATCGGCGCAAGGGCCCCGCCGTGCGAGGCCCCCGGGCCCAGGCCGACCGCAAACTGTACCGCCGGGCCGTGCAGGAATTGTTGGCCGAACAGCCGAACCTGACGGTCGGCGAAGGGGCGGCCGAGGACCTGTTGCTGGATGCCGCGGGCTCCCTTTGCGGGGTCGTTACGGCCGCCGGCCGGCAAATCACCGCCGCCGCGGTCGTCATCACCACCGGCACCTTCCTGCGCGGCGTCATCCACATCGGCGCGAAACAAACGGCGGCCGGGCGGGTCGGCGAGGCCCCGGCTACCGGCCTGGCCGAAACCATCGAGCGGCTGCACTTTCGCATGGGGCGGCTGAAGACCGGGACGCCGCCCCGGCTCGACGGTCGGACCATCGATTACGGCGGCCTTACGGCTCAGCCGGGCGACACGCCGCCGACGCCGTTTTCGTTTCTGACCAAGACCATCGAAACGCCCCAGATCGACTGCCACATCACCGGCACGACGCCCGCCAGCCATGCGTTAATCAGCGACAACCTGGACCGCGCACCGCTCTATTCCGGGCAGATCGAAGGGGTGGGGCCGCGCTACTGCCCGTCCATCGAAGACAAGGTGGTCCGCTTCGCCGACCGCCAGCGGCATCAGATTTTCCTCGAACCCGAGGGCCTGGACGACCCGACGGTCTACCCGAACGGCATCTCGACGTCGCTACCGGAAGATATCCAGCGGGCCCTGCTCAAGACCATTCCCGGCCTCGAAAACGCCACCATGCTCCAGCCGGGATATGCCATTGAATATGACTTTGTCGATCCGCGCGAGCTGCGCCCGACACTGGAAACCCGGCGCCTCGCCGGGCTGTATCTGGCGGGCCAGATCAACGGCACCACCGGATACGAGGAGGCCGGTGCGCAAGGCCTGATGGCGGGCGTCAATGCCGCCTTGCGGGCGGGCGGCACTCAGGGCGAGGGCTTCCGGCTGGACAGGGCGGAGGCCTATATCGGGGTGATGATCGACGATCTGGTGACACTGGGTACCGAAGAGCCCTATCGCATGTTCACCTCGCGGGCCGAATACCGACTGGCGCTGCGGGCCGACAACGCCGATCAGCGGTTGACGGAAAAGGGCGGCGGCATCGGCCTCGTCGGTGGCCACAGGGCGCAGGCGTTTGCGGCCAAAAAGGAGGCGCTGGAGCGGGCGCGGGCGCGGCTCGACGGGCTTGTCGCATCGCCCAATCGGCTCGCCGAACACGGCATCGCGATTAACAGGGATGGCGTCCGGCGGTCGGCGCGGGAAATGCTGGCCTACAAGGATGTGACGGTCGAGCGGCTGGCGGGGGTGTGGCCGGAGCTTTCGGGCATTGATGCCGGCATTGCCGAACAGGTGAAGACTGACTCTCACTACAGCGCCTATCTGGAGCGCCAGCAGTCCGATGTCCTGGCGTTCCGTCGGGACGAAGGTCTGGAAATCCCCGACGATCTCGATTACGGCCGCATTGCCGGGCTGTCCAACGAGGCGACGGCCAAGCTTGAGACCGCCCGCCCGGCGACGCTCGGGGCGGCGGCGCGGATTTCCGGGGTGACGCCGGGCGCCCTGACCGCCCTGCTCGCCCATGTCCGGCGGCGCGGCGACGGCGGCGCCCGGACGGCGTGATATGTTTCACGTGAAACAATTCCGGTTCGGCCGATGACCGAAGCTCCGCCGCCGCTGAGCCCGGAAGAGTTCGCCCGTACGTCGGTGATTTCGCCTGAAATCCTGTCGAGGCTGCGCATTTATGTCGACGTGCTGGCGAAGTGGCAGCGGCGCATCAATCTGGTCGGCCGCGGAACGCTCGACGACGTCTGGCGGCGCCATATTCAGGATTCGGCGCAGGTCCACCCGTTGCTGCCGCGAGTCGGCGCGGCTGCCGGGCCGACGGTGATCGACATGGGCACGGGGGCCGGATTTCCCGGCCTGGTGTTGGCGATCATCGGCGGCTGCACGGTCCATCTGGTCGAAAGCGACAGCCGTAAGTGCGCCTTTTTGCTCGAGGCGATCCGGCAAACGCAGGCGGACAACGTTCACCTGCACACCGTGCGGATGGAAAATCTCGCCCCCTTTCCGGTCGACGTCATCACATCGCGGGCCTTGGCGTCGCTGGACAGGTTGATCGCGATGGCCGGGCCGTTCCTTGCCGACGACACCCTTTGCCTGTTTCTCAAGGGCCAAAAGGCGGAAGAAGAATTGACGGACACCCTAAAAAGCCGGACAATGGACGCGGTCATGATCCAGAGCCAGACGGATCCGTCGGGGACGATCCTGAGATTATCGAATATTCAACAGAAACCCTGACAGCGGACGGTATAATTTTGTCTAACCCCCTCGCCGACACCAACCCGGAACACGCGGCCCTCGCCTGGCAGGGTCTGGGCACCCGCATTATCGCCGTCGCCAACCAGAAGGGCGGCGTCGGCAAAACGACGACGGCGATCAATCTGGCGACCGCCCTGGCGGCGATCAAAAAAAAGGTCCTGATCATCGACCTCGACCCTCAGGGCAACGCCAGTACCGGCCTCGGCATCGAGCGGCGGGAGCGTCAGCAGAATATTTACCATGTGATCATGGGCTTGATCCCGCTGTCCGATGTCGTCCGCAAGACCGGCATCCCGGGACTGGACATTGCGCCGTCGGGCATGGACCTGACCGGAGCGGAACTGGAATTGATCGATGTCGAAGAGCGTGAGTACGCCTTGCGCCGTGCCCTGCTGGCGGGTAATGGCAACGGCGCCGCGGGGTATGACTACGTTCTGATCGACAGCCCGCCCGCCCTGGGTTTGTTGACGATCAACGCGCTGGTCGCCGCCCAGGCGGTGCTTGTCCCCATGCAGTGCGAGTTTTTCGCGCTCGAAGGCGTTAGCCATATGATCAAGACGGTGGAACGGATTCGCACCGCGTTTAATCCGGAACTGGACCTTCAGGGCATCGTGCTGACCATGTACGACCGCCGCAACAACCTGTCGGACCAGGTCGCCAGCGACGTCAGGGCGTATTTTGGCGACAAGGTCTATCAGACGGTTATCCCAAGAAACGTCAAGGTTTCCGAGGCCCCCTCCTACGGCGCCCCGGTGCTTGTTTACGACATGGCCTGCGCGGGCAGTCAGGCCTATCTGCATTTAGCCGGCGAAGTTATCCGGCGCGAAAAAGAGGTATCGGTGTAATGGCGACTGGCGACATCAAGAAACGCAAACTGGGGCGCGGCCTGTCGGCCCTGCTGGGCGATGACGCCGGCAGCGACTATGCGGCGCTGGACAAGGACCGTTCGCCGAAAACCGTGCCGGTGGAATATCTGCAGCCGGGCCGCTATCAGCCGCGCCAGCACATGGACGAACAACAGATCGAAGACCTCGCCAATTCAATCGCCGAAATGGGCATCATTCAGCCCCTGCTGGTGCGCCGCCTGGAAGACCACCCGAATGCGCCGAACGCCTACGAGATCGTCGCCGGCGAACGCCGCTGGCGGGCCGCCCAGCGGGCAAAGCTGCACGAAGTGCCGGTTATCATCAGGGAAATGAACGATATGGAGGCCCTGGAAATAGGGCTCGTCGAAAATCTGCAACGGCAGGATTTGTCGCCACTCGAAGAGGCGGAGGGCTACCAGCGCCTGATGAATGAGTTTTCCCATAATCAGGAGGCGCTCGCCCGGGTTATCGGCAAGAGCCGCAGCCATGTCGCCAATACGATGAGACTGCTGGGCTTGCCCGACAGCCTCAAGAAGCTGCTCGACGAGGGAAGGCTCAGCGCCGGACACGGCCGTGCCCTGCTGACCGCGACAAACCCGGAAGAACTCGCAAAAAAGATTTTAAAGCAAGGGCTTAATGTTCGCCAAACGGAAAAGCTGGCGCAGCGGCAGGATGTCGTACGGCCGGCCGGCCCGAAACCGCCGGGCAAGGATACGGATACTCTGGCGCTGGAACGGGACGTCTCGGAACTGTTGGGCCTGCGGGTCGATATCGCCTTCAAAAATGGCCGGGGATCGCTGACCATCCACTATAACGACCTGGGACAGCTCGACGATGTGCTGGCCCGGCTCAGCCACAAGCCCCGCCCTGAAAACGTGCCCGAGGCTCCGGCTGAGATCGGCGGTATCGGCGATTCCGACGCCAACGACGACCGGGATAACGGCTAAACGTTGCGCTTTCGAATCGGTTGGTTTTGTTCCGCCGCAGACCGGCGCTTCTGAACATGCCGTTGGTTTAGGGCGCGCCGCGCGGTGCGCGGGCGGCCTGGGCGATGCGCATCAGGGTCCGCCCACAGATGGCCGACGCCGGCATGCCGGTGGTTTTGCAGTCCATTTCGGCCTCGGTCAGCATTTCGAGGGCGACGGCCAGCCGGTCGGGACGCCAGCGCCGAACCTGGTCCCGAAAACGATCCGCCTGCTTAAAAATAACCGGCGGACGAAGCGATTTCATGGCCTGATCGGCATTTTTCCCCGCTTGCACCATTCCCGCCGCCTGATGCAGGCGCAGGAAATGGCGGGCCGTGGCGCGTACGACGGCGACCGGATGCAGCCCTTCGTTGAAAGCCCGGAGCAGCGCCTTGTCGAGGCCGGCCTGATCCCCCGATGCGGCGGCGTAGCAGGCGTCGTCGAGGGTTGAGCTGGCGTTGTCGCCGATGCAGGCAATGGCGTCATCGAGCCCGACATCGCCGGGGGCGCCCATATAGAGCGCCAGCTTTTCCAGCTCGGCGCGGGTGACGCTGCGGTCGGAGCCAAGATTTTCCATCAAAAAAGCCATGGCATCGGCGGATGGCCTTAGCCCGTGATTGCCGAGGGTCTCGCCGATGACCCGTCGCAGCCCGCCACCCTCGTCGCCATAGCAGGCGATGGCGGCGGCATTTTGCCGCTTTTCAAACAGGCCGCGCAGGGTTGACCGCGGCCCCAGTTCGCCCGCCTCGACGATAACCAGCACCGTTTCAGCCGAGGTGACGGCATCCAGCATGCCGGTACAGGCGGCGCTCAGGCCATCGGTTGCCTCCCGCACCCGAACGAGCCGCCGGCCGCCACCGAGCGACAGGGCCAGCGCCTCGTCGGAAAGCCTGGCGGGGTCGCCCTTCAGGTCGGCCGCCGTCAGCTCGGCGACGCCGAACGGGTCATCACTGTTATCGACAACGGTCGCGCCCAGCCGACGCGCCCGCTCGCGGACCAGGCCACGGTCCGGTCCGTACAACAGTATGGCGGCGACGGCCCTGTCGGGGTTGGCGATGAAAGGTTCCTGGCGGGCCCCGGTAATTTTCAATAAACGCCCCCTAATTCCGCTTTCGGTGCTGGACAAAGAAAACGGCCAGCCGGGTACGCAGGTCATCGGCAATTTCGCGGACGGCCCGTTTGCGGGCGTCTTTGCGGGCGGTCAGGGTGGTGAATTCATAGGTCGATATATCGTAGCTGCTGGTCGCCGAGACGCTGCCGTTGGCCAGCGTCTCGGCCAGGTTTGCGTCGGCGCTCGGGTCGGCGGCGTGGCCCAGGGAATATGTCGCCGTTATCAGCAGGTTGGCGCGGGTCGCGAACGAGGTTTTCCGGATGCCGAGATGTTGCACCGATTCCGACAGGGTAATGCGCAAGGCGTAGGCCGGGTTGGCCGGCTCGCCGCTGGGGTTCAGGCGGGTCAGCAGAAGGTTCCGCAATTGTTGGCCGATCCGGTCCTTGATCGGCTTGATGTTAATGGTTTCAAGGTCGCTTTGGACGTTATAGCGAGCCCCGTCGCCGTCTGCCGAAGGCTGATTATACAGGGGCTGGAAGCCGCAGCCGGCAAGCACGAACAGTCCGCACAGGACGAGCGGATAGCGCCGCGATTTTCGGCTAGACCACAACATTGACGATCCGATCCGGGATGACGATGACCTTGCGGGCGGGCTTGCCTGCCATGGCTTCCCGGACCCGGGGCAAGAGCAGGGCCGCCTGTTCGACATCCTGCCCGTCGGCGCCGAGCGCCAGATCGAGTGTGCCCCGGACCTTGCCGTTGACCTGAACCGCGACGGTAACGGTGTCGTCGATCAGCATCGCCTCGTCGACAACCGGCCACGGCGTTTCGGCGAGCAGGGTCCGGTGCCCCAGCACGCGCCACAGTTCTTCGCCGATATGGGGCATCATCGGGCCGATCAGGCCGACCACGGCCTCGAAACCATGCCGCAGCAACCAGCCGGCGCCGGCCTCATCGGGGCCAATGGCCTCGAGGGTGTTGGTTAACTCGCGGATCCGGGCGACCGCCTTGTTGAAGTGGAAGCGGTCGAGATCATCGGACACGCCGTGGATTGTCTTGTGAATGCTGCGGTAGGCGGCCTGACATTTTTCCGACAGATTCCCGGGCCGCGCCGTGCCGGTTGCGGCCAGCGGGGTTTTCGGATCGGAGATCATCCGCCACAATCGATTGAGGTAGCGCCAAGCCCCGTCGATGCCGGAATCGGTCCAGTCGAGATCGCGGTCCGGCGGGCTGTCGGACAGCATGAACAGGCGCGCCGTATCGGCCCCGTAAGCGGCGATGATGGCGGCCGGGTCGACGACGTTTTTCTTTGACTTGCTCATTTTTTCGGAGCGCCCGACCGTCACCGGCGATGTCGCCCGTTCGGCCTGTTCGGGCGTCATCCAGCCGCCGTCGGCGCCCTGATAGGTCTCGTGGCAGATCATGCCCTGAGTCATCAGCCCGTCGAACGGCTCCTTGATATCCAGATAGCCGCAGTCCCTCAGGGCGCGGGTGAAAAACCGGGAATACAGCAGGTGAAGCACCGCGTGTTCGATGCCGCCGATGTATTGATCGACGGGCAGCCAGTAGTCGGCGGCGGCCTTGGAAAAGGCCCCCTCGCCTTTCGGGTCGGTGAACCGGGCGAAATACCAGGAGGATTCGAAGAAGGTGTCGAAGGTATCGGTTTCCCGCACCGCCGGTTTGCCGCAGGCCGGGCAATTGGTATGCTTCCAGGTCGGGTGGTGTTCCAGCGGATTGCCGGGCTTGTCGAAGCTGACGTCTTCGGGCAACGCCACCGGCAAGTCTTCGGGCCTGACCGGCACGATGCCGCAATCGGCGCAGTGGACGACCGGGATCGGGCAGCCCCAATATCGCTGCCGCGAGACGCCCCAGTCCCGCAGCCGGAAGTTGACGGTCGGCTCTCCGGCGCCGGCGTCTTGCAGCCGGCGGGCGACGGCGGCCTTGGCCTCGGCGATGGAAAAGCCGTTCAGGAAGTCCGAATTGATGATCCGTCCGTCATCGGTGAAGGCCACATCGGCAACGCTGAAGGCGCTTCCCTCGGCCTCCTTCGGGGCAACCACGGGGACCACGTCCAGGCCGTACTTCCGGGCGAAGTCCAGGTCACGCTGGTCGTGGGCGGGGCAGCCAAAGACGGCCCCGGTGCCGTAATCCATCAGCACAAAATTTGCCGCATAGACCGGCAGGCGCTTGCCTTCAATGAACGGATGGCCGACGGTCAGCCCCGTGTCGAAGCCCTTTTTCTCGGCCTTTTCAATGGCCGCTTCGCTGGTTCCAAGCTGGTTGCATTCGGCGATGAAGGCCTCCAGCCCCGGCCTGTTTTTGGCGGCCTCGAGGGACAGCGGGTGATTGGCGGCCAGGGCGACGAACGAGGCCCCGAAAATGGTGTCGTGCCGGGTCGTGAAAACCTCGATGCGGCCACTTTCATCGCCGGCGTCGCGACCGTCGATCGCGAAACGGATATAGGCCCCTTCGGACCGGCCGATCCAGTTTTCCTGCATCAGGCGGACCCGGTCCGGCCAGCGGTCCAGGGTTTTCAGCGTATCGAGCAGGTCATCGGCATAGGCGGTGATTTTCAGGAACCATTGATCGAGACGGCGCTTTTCGACATCGGCGCCGCTCCGCCAGCCCTTGCCGTCGATGACTTGTTCGTTGGCCAATACGGTGTTTTCGACGGGATCCCAGTTGACCCAGGACTCCTTGCGATAGACCAGTCCGGCGGCCAGGAAATCGAGGAACATCTTCTGTTCGTGACGGTAGTATTCCGGCTCGCAAGTGGCAAACTCGCGGCTCCAATCATAGGACAGCCCCATGCTTTTGAGCTGACCCCGCATGGTCGCGACGTTTTCACGCGTCCATTCGGCGGGCGGCACGTTGTTGGCGATGGCGGCATTTTCCGCCGGCAGCCCGAACGCATCCCAACCCATGGGGTGCAGTACGTTGAAGCCCCGGGCCCGCTTGTAGCGCGCGACAAGGTCGCCGAGCGTATAGTTGCGGACATGACCCATATGAATGCGGCCCGATGGATAGGGAAACATTTCGAGAACGTAATATTTAGGCCGGGAGCGGTCCTCCTCGACGGCGAAGGTGCCCCGGGAGTCCCATTCCGCTTGCCAACGGGCTTCGGATTCCTTGAAATTGTAACGCGACATGGTGTCTGTGTGATCCTGTGGTGGAGTGCGAAATCGGGACTACTTCGTGATCCGCAGCATTTCGTTTCTGAGTTGCCGCGCCCTGGTCAGGATGGCGTCTTCGATTTTGGTCGCCGTGGTGTCGGACAGCGTGCTGTCCTGCCAGTTGCCCGGCGAGGTCTGAACTTGCCGGAAAACGGCGACCCTGACGCCGTCGGCGCGCAGCGACCGACCCAAAATGTAGACGTTCAGCTTGAAACGCTCGTTGACGGCGGCCCCGGCCGAATACCAGTCGGTAATAATGACGCCGCCGAACGGATCGGCGGATTGGAGCGGCATGAAGGAAATGGTGTCGAGCGAGGCCCGCCACAGGAAGCTGTTGACGCCGATGGCGCGACCGCTGGCGTAGGGGTCGCTGCCAAACACACCGCCGTCGCCGAACAGCGCCCCGCCGCCGCCGATGTCACTGGCGGCCGGTTGTGCGGGTTCTCCCTGGGTGCAGGCGCTCACTAATAGCCCGGCGGCGAGGAGGCCGAAAACGGGGGCTTTGATTTTGCGGAAAACCAAAAAAAAGGGACCGAAATATCTGTTCTTCACGTTCATGCCGTAGTCAACTCCATCAATGCAAGGGCGTGGCGCCCCTTTAGGGCGAACTCCGAAATCCTTCATATACGAAACGACGGTCACAAACCAGAGCCTGATGGCGATGTTTTCCCATCATTTGCCGTGAAACCGCCGACAGACGCCCATCCTGCCGCGCCGCTGGCCCGAATTCGCCGCCAGCCGAGCCCGGGCCTAACGGCGGACAGTCCGCCCAGCGCGTAGACCGGCACGGCGGCGCGCCGGGCCCAGGCGGCGAAACGCAAGGGCCCTATCGTCGGGGCTCCGGGGTGGCTTCGGGTCGCAAACACCGGCGATAGCAGGGCCGCATCGACCCCGGCGCGGGCCGCCCGGGCAAGGGCCGCCGGGGAGTGGGCGGCGGCCGTCACCAGCCAGCCGGGCCGCCGCCATAACCGCCAGTTGCCGGGGCCCAAAACAAGGCGTTCCGGTATGTGCAGGCCATCGGCGTTGACCGCGAGGGCGAGCCTGGGGTCGCCGGCGACCAGAAACAATAGGTGCCGCGAGCGGCACTGCCGGGCCAGTTTTTCGGCCAGCCCCCGCCGGTTGGCCGCGCCGTAATGGCGGAATATCACGGCGCTTCCGGCGGCCAGGCCGGCGATCGCGGGACCCGGGTCGGGATGTCGCGCCTCGTCGGTCATCAAAACCGTCCGCGGCAGCTTCCGCCCGGCCCGTCCGTCTGTTAGGTTCGCCATACGTCGATCGCTCAGAGTTTCAGGAATCATCGCCATGGTAACAGATATTGCGGCCAATCTGGCCGCCGTGACATCACATATTTCAGAGACCGCCGAAGCCTGTGGTCGCGATCCCGACGATGTTACCCTGGTTGCCGTCTCAAAAACCCACGCGGCGGACGATATCGAGCCCGCGCTGATTGCCGGGCAGCGGGTGTTCGGTGAAAACCGGGTCCAGGAAGCGGAACAAAAATGGCCGGGGCTGAGGCGGTCGTATCCGGATGTTCGCCTGCACCTGATCGGGCCCCTGCAAACCAACAAGGTGCGCCACGCCGTCGCCCTTTTCGATGTCATTGAAACCGTCGATCGCGAAAAGCTGGCCCGCGCCTTGGCCCGGGAAATGGAAAGCGCGGGCCGTCGCCTCGATTGCTTTATCCAGATCAATACCGGCGAAGAACAACAGAAGGCGGGCATCCCGCCGACCCGGGCGGACGACTTTATCGCCTTGTGCCGGGATCAAATCGGCCTGCCGGTGGTCGGTTTGATGTGCATTCCGCCGGTCGATGAAGAACCGGCGCTGCACTTCGCCCTGCTGCGCGAAATTGCCCGCCGCAACAACCTGGCCGAACTGAGCATGGGAATGAGCGCCGATTATCCGGTGGCGATCCGTTTCGGGGCGACCCTGGTGCGGGTCGGAACGGCTATTTTCGGCGCGCGTGAAGGCCTAATACCAAGTTGCATTAATTAATGCAACTTGGTATTAAAGCCTGATCTCGATAGAACTCGCGGCGTCGCAATCGGCCAATAGGTCGAGCAGGTCCGGCCTGGCCAGGGCGACGCAGCCTTCGGTCGGCCGGTAGTCGGGAGGGGCGATGTGGACGAAAATAGCGCTGCCCCGACCGGCCATCACCGGGTCGTCATTGAAGCCCGTTTCGATCACGATATCGTAGCGATCGTCGTCTCGCCACATCCGTTCGTGGCGGCCCGGACAGGGAAGGACGACCAGCGTATTATAAGCGCTGTCGCCGGGATCGTCGCACCAGCCCTGATTTTCCTGAAGGGCGACGACGCGCAACCCCGTCGCCGGTGGTTGCAGGCGGTCGGGGCGAAAAAACACCCGCCGCAGAGGAAATTTGCCAAGCGGCGTGATGCCGTCGCCTTCGCGGGACTTGACCCCGACCCCGCCGCGCCCGATGGCGCACCGAACCCGCCTCGTCGTGCCGTCCGGGCGTCGCCATGCCAGCGGCCCATCGGCGGTTACAAGAATATTCATCGACCCGAAATCTATTCGTCCATATTGAGATCAAGCGCCCCGATCTGCCCGGTCGCGGCATTGGCGGGCGTCCCGGGCTTGCCCAGCCCGGCGCTGTCCTGATAGCTGGCCAGAGCCAGCAACATGGTTTCCGAGAACCAGCCGCCAGCGGGCGCCGTCGCCCCGGTAAGCTGTTCCTGTGTCAGGCCCGAGGCGACGGCCTTCTGGCGGGCCGATTCAAGAACGTCCCTTTGTTCCTGCTCGCTGACTTTGTCCGGCGGCCGCCCGCCGTGCACGAGCCCTGGGTTACTGGCCAGCAGGGTTTCCGTTCTGGCCCAGTCGAGGACTTCCGGGTTGGCGGCGATTTCAGAAGGCTTTGTTTGTGCGGCGGCGGCTCGTTCGGCGGTCGTCCGGTTTTCAGCCGCCTGCGACAGCAGTTCCGCGGGCGGCGGGATATCGGGCGCCTGCCCGGCGTGCGTTTCGGCCATCAGGGCGGTCTCGCGACGGGCCCATTGCAAAACTTCCAGATTGGCGGCGATCGGCGAAAACGGCGCGAAACCGCCCGGCCCGGCGCCTGCTTCGGGGCTTGCCGTGGCCGCCGGGTCCGGTTCCTGCCGGTTCTGCGCCGAGGCGACGGCAGTCCCGCCGGATGTGTCGCCGCCGCTCAGGAAGCTGACGATGTAGTCACCCACACCCTTACCGGTGCTTTCGGTCAGTGCGACGTCCGCGGTGGCGACGAGACCGCCGATGGGGCCGCCGAACAGGGCGCCACCGGCGATGCGGGAGCCCGGATCGATCTGGTCGCCGGTCATTTCCCGATAAAAGCTGGAAACGACGGGGATGTGCTGCAGCGGGTTGACGATGTCCAGGAAGTCGAGAAAGGTAAAACCGTCCGCGCCGAAAGCCTGAAAACTGACGCCGTCGCGCGAATTGTCGTCCTTCTTCTTCTCACCGACGTTTTGCAGGGACGAGACCGGCTTCAATAACGCCAGATCGCCTAACGCGGCTTTGGTTGCTCCGTCCATCATTGATCGCCCCTGGCTCCTGTCGGTCGAGGTGTTTCCGGGGTTACCGAAGCAAAGGACGTGCCAAGCTAAAATTCTAATAATTTCAAATGGTTATAAGAAAAAATGAGCCAAAACATGTCGAATAACCTGCCGACCGGCAAGATTTGCCGTTCCGGGCCTTTTTATCGTCACCGACACCGGCTATAAACAACGATCCGGAAAACGGGTGATTATTTCGTTCGCAGGAGTACGTGAGGCGTGGAGCTGACCCAGTCAAAAATAGTCCCGGTGATTTTATCCGGCGGTTCGGGCTCTCGCCTGTGGCCGCTGTCCCGGCGGCTGCGGCCCAAGCAATTTTTATCCCTTTACAGCGATAACAGCCTGTTTCGGGACACCCTCGACAGGGTTACGGGTGACCTGTTTGAGGCGCCGCTGGCGATCTGTAACGACGATCACCGCTTCCTGGTCGCCGAAATCTTCCGCGAGGCCGACAGCCGGGGCGGCGATATTATTCTGGAGCCGGTGGCGCGCAATACCGCACCGGCGATAGCCGCCGCCGCCTTGAGCATCGCCAACGCCGACCCCGACGCGCTGATGCTGGTGCTGCCGTCCGATCACGTCATCACCGATCAAAAAGGCTTCCTTGCCGCTGTCGGCATCGCCGCCGAAGCGGCCCGCGCGGGTAGCCTTGTGACCTTCGGGATGGCCCCGACCAAACCCGAAACGGGCTACGGATATATCCGCCGTGGCGCCCCTCACGAAGCGGTCGATGGCTGTTTCGATGTTGAAAAATTCGTCGAAAAGCCTGACGCGACAACGGCCAACGACTATCTCCGGTCGGGTGATTATCTGTGGAACAGCGGCATGTTTCTGTTCCGCGCCGGCGCCTTGATCGAGGAAATGGAACGCCACTGCCCGGACATTATCGCACGCTGCCGCGAGGCCGTCGCCAAGGGCCGGCGCGATTTGACATTCCTGCGGCTGGACGAAGCGGCTTTCGGCGCGGCGACAAGCATTTCCATCGATCACGCGGTGATGGAAAAAACGGACAGGGCCGTGGTCGTCCCGGCCTCCTTCGGATGGAGCGATATCGGCGCGTGGTCGGCGTTATGGGAGATTTCGGAAACGGATGGCGCCAACAATGTCGTCCTTGGCGATGCCATCGTCGATGACGTATCGGACTGCTATATCCGCAGCGAAAAGCCACTGGTTGCCGCCATTGGCGTCTCCGATCTTGTTATCGTCGCCACCGACGACACGGTCTTTATCGCGCCGAAGGGCCGGGCCCAGGAGGCAAAGAACATCGTCGCGCGGCTGACCGAGCAAGGCCGCCCTGAACACGAAAGCCATTCCCGGGTGTTCCGCCCGTGGGGCCATTACCAGAATCTGGAAGAAGGCCCGGGCTTCCTGGTTAAGCGCATCATGGTCAAGCCGGGGGCGAAGCTAAGCCTTCAGTTTCACCATCATCGGGCCGAACACTGGGTCGTGGTGTCGGGAACGGCGACCGTCACCAATGGCGATCAGGTTCTTATTTTAAGCGAAAATCAGTCGACCTATATACCGCTCGGCGCCCGCCACCGCCTCGAAAACAGCGCCGCCGAACCGCTGCACCTGATAGAAGTTCAATCGGGCGAGCACATCAGCGAAGAAGATATCGTCCGGCTGGAAGATACCTATGGCCGGTAATCCTTGCGCGGCCCTGGGCTCGAAGTTATCTTGCTGGCGCACGACGCACCCGCCCCACCGACAGGAACCAAAGCATGTCCGCCCCTGATATCGATCCCGTTACCGACCAAGAACGCGCCAGTTGGCCTGATCAGGCGATTGTGCCGCTGGAAAAGCCGTTTGTCGACGACCGCGGGGCGATCCAGCCGCTGGTTGACCGGATGATGCGCTCGGCGGTGATGATTGAATCGAAGAAGGGCGCGTTGCGCGCCAACCATTACCACAAGACCGACTGGCACTATTGTTATGTGATATCCGGCACCATCGAATATTACCACCGCACGACCGGCTCCGACGACGAGCCGCAACTGTTGTTGGTCAAGGCCGGCCAGATGGTGTTTACGCCGCCGATGATCGACCACGGCATGAAATTTCCGGAAGACACGGTTTTCCTGACCCTGTCGCGCAACCCGCGCGATCAGGCGACGTACGAGGCCGATGTGGTGCGGGTCGATATGCTTGACGACGCCGGCAGCATATCGTGGCGGCCGGAAGACGACGACTGACCGATGAGCGCCGACTGTCACCACAGAACGACCTGCCGCCTGTGTGGCGGAACGGCGCTGACCGGGGTGCTGGGCCTGAAGGCGAGCCCGCCCGCCAACGCGTTTGTCGCCGCCGATCAGCTGGATACGCCGCAGCGGACATTCCCGCTTGATCTGTATTTCTGCGAGGACTGCCACCATGTGCAGTTGCTCGATGTGGTCGATCCGCGGATTTTGTTCGAACATTATGTTTACGTATCGGGAACCTCGCCGGTTTTCGTCAAACATTTTGACGATTATGCGGCGTTCGTTATCGACCGGTACGGCCCGAAGCCGGGCTCGCTGGTTTTTGATATCGGCTCGAACGACGGCACCCTGCTGAAGGCCTTCAAGAAAGTCGGATATGCGGTTCTGGGCGTCGATCCGGCCATCGATATCGCGGCCCGGGCCAGCGCCGATGGCATCGAGACCATCAGCGGCTTCTTCTCTCCAACCATGGCCGCCGAGATCCGGGCCAAACACGGTGCGGCGTCGGTCATCACCGCCAATAATGTGTTTGCCCATATCGACGATCTGGGCGGCGTGCTGGATGGGGTCCGGACGGTGCTGGACGATGACGGCGTTTTTGTTTTTGAAGTTTCCTATCTGGTCGATGTGTTTGAACACACCCTGTTCGATACGATCTATCACGAGCACCTCGCCTATCACACGGTCGGCCCGCTGGTATCGTTTATGGAAGCCCACGATATGGAGCTGATCGATGCCATCCGGGTGCCGAGCCATGGCGGCTCGCTGCGCGGTGTGGCGCGGCCGACATCGGGAACCCGGCCGGTTAACGCATCGGTTGGCGAGCTGATTGCGCTGGAAAAGACCATGGGACTGGACAAGGCCGACACCTACCGCGATTTCGGCCGCCGTATCGACGCCTTGGGGGCCGAGCTTTCGGCCTTGCTGCACGGCCTCAAGGACAAGGGCGAGAGCATTGCCGCCTTTGGCGCGCCGGCCAAGGCGACCACCCTGATGTATCATTTTGAGATCGGGGCGGACCTGATTGACTTCATCGTCGATGACAGCCCCTTGAAGCAGGGGCTTTATTCGCCGGGGATGCACATTCCGGTGCTGCCTTCGTCGGCGATTTACGATAGAAAGCCCGACAACATCGTGATCCTGGCCTGGAACTTTGCCGCCCCGATCATGGAAAAACACAAACAGTTCAGCGAGTCAGGAGGGCGATTCATCGTTCCCCTGCCGCATCTCGACATTCATTAGACCCCGAAAGCACCCGACATGGCCGAATTCCTGCTCACGTCCGATATCGATGAAATCACCCGGCGCCTGGCCTCCTCGGCCCAGGATTTTTCCGGCAAGACGGTCCTGTTGACCGGCGGGCGCGGTTTTCTGGGGCGCTATTTCATGGAAGTTTTCGCCCGCCTCAATGAAACGGTGCTGGATGAGCCGGTTAAGCTGGTGGCCCTCGATAACCTGATCACGGCGGGCAAGGAAGGGGCTGAAATTCCGGAGTTCGACAATGTGACCTTCATCAATCACAATGTGATCGAGCCGTTTGAATGGGAAGGCCCGCTGGATTACGTTATTCACGCCGCCGGTATCGCCTCACCGTATTATTACCGGGCCTTTCCGCTGGACACCCTGGAAGTGGCGATCACCGGCACCCGGCGGATGCTGGAACTGGCGGAAGCTCACGACGCCCGGTTCACCTTTTTCTCGTCGAGCGAGATCTACGGCGACCCCGACCCGAAGCACGTGCCGATGGCCGAAAGCTATCGCGGCAACGTGTCGTGCCAGGGGCCGCGGGCCTGTTACGACGAAAGCAAGCGGGTCGGCGAAACGCTTTGCTATATTTACCACACCACCAACGGCACCAAGACCAACACCATCCGGCCGTTCAACGTGTTCGGCCCCGGCATGCAGGAAGCCGATTACCGGGTGCTGCCCAACTTCGCCAGCCGGATCAAGGCGGGCCAGCCGCTGAACGTTTACGGCAGCGGCGATCAGACCCGCACGTTCTGCTATATCACCGACGCCATGGTCGGCTTCTTGCTGGTGATTCTCAAGGGTGTGCCGGGCGAGGCCTACAACATCGGCAACCCGAAGCCGGAAATTTCGATGGTCGAGCTGGTCCGGAAAATCGGCGAGGTGTCGGCCAAGCCGGTGATGCATAACATCGTCGAATATCCCGATAGCTACCCGGCCGATGAGCCGAACCGCCGCGCCCCCGATATCCGCAAGGCGAAGCTGCAACTGGAGTTCGAACCGATGGTCGATCTCGATGATGGCCTCAAGCGCTTCCTCGATTGGGCCGACGGCATCTTCACCGGCGAACAGTAAGATAATGGGCGGCGACCTCAGGCTTGGGCTGATCGGCGCCGGGCGCTGGGGCCGCATCTTTATAAAAGCCATCGACCGGCTGGACGGCGTGCGCCTGCACCGTCTGGCCAGTACGAACCCGGACAGCCGCGCCCTTGTCGGCGACGACTGCGCGGTTGTCGAAGATTGGCGCACCGTCGCGGCGGCCGATGATCTCGATGGTCTGATCATCGCCACGCCGCCGGCCCGCCATGCCGAAATGGCCGCCATCGCCATTTCCAGCGGCATCCCGGTGCTGATCGAAAAACCGCTGACCCTCGATGCGACCCAGGCCGATGCCTTGCTGGCCCATGCCCGGGCAAAGGCCGCCATCGTGTTGGTCGACCACATCCACCTTTATCACCCGGCCTATGTGGAACTGAAACACCGGGGTTTGGGGATGGGGACCATTCACGCCGTTCGCAGCGCCGGCGGCGACTGGGGACCGTTCCGCCCGGATGCTTCCGTCCTGTGGGACCGGGCCAGTCACGATGTCGCCATGTGCCTTGACCTGATGGCCGAGCAGCCCGACAGCGTCGCGGCGCGCCGCACGGAAGACCGCGAGATGGCGGAAGGTCACGGCGAAACGATCGCGTTGAAACTGACGTTTCCCGGTGGCGTCATCGCCGATATCGAAGCCGGCAACCTGATGCGTCGAAAAAAGCGGTTTCTGGCCGTTCAATATGATCACGAAACCCTGATTTACGATGACCTGAGCGAGACGCCGCTGGTGCGGGAACCGCGCCCAGGCGGGCCGGGCTGTGATCCGCTCCACGCGGAGGCCATCGAGGTACCGCAAAAGGCGCCGCTGACCTGTGCGTTGGAAGCGTTCGCGGGCGCCATTCGCCAAGGCGACCGGGATCTTTCCGGCCTGGCGCTGGGGGTCCGGGTGGTCGAGGTCCTGAGCGCCTGCGACGGTTCTTTGCGCGCCGGCGGAAAGACACTAAACTTCCGCGCATGAACGTTCTTCTCGCCGCCCTGATTTTGATCCTGACCGCGGTTCTCGCCCTCATCGCCACGCGGGCGTTGCTGCCGGTGTTGCGGGGCCGCGCCATCTTCGATCATCCGAATGAACGGTCCAGCCATGAACGCCCGACCCCCAGGGGCGGCGGCCTGGCCGTTATCGCCGTGCTGCTGGCCGCATGGATCGGCATCGGTAGCTTTTTGGGCGACGCGGCGTTGATGGTTTGGGGGGTGCCGGTCGCGGCCTTCGCCCTGGCCGCCATTTCCTGGGCCGACGATCTGAAAAGTCGGGGGCCGCTGGGTCGCCTCGTCGTGCAGGCGGCGGCGGTCACCGGCGTTCTTGTCCTGGCTCCCGACCACGGACTTTTTTTTCAGGGCCTGTTGCCGGCCGGGCTCGACCCGGTCGTCGCGGGCATCCTGTGGGTCTGGTTCATCAACCTGTTCAATTTCATGGATGGCATTGACGGCATCACCGGTGTCGAGACGTTCAGCATCGGAACTGGCCTGGCGGTGGTGGCGGTCGTCGTCGGCGGCCCGGAAAATCAGGCCCTGGCCTTTTATGGTATCGCCGCCGCCGGGGCGGCGCTGGGGTTTTTAACATTGAACTGGCACCCCGCGAAGATCTTCATGGGCGATGTCGGCAGCGTCCCGCTGGGCTTTCTGCTGGGCTGGCTTTTGCTGTCGCTGGCGGCAAACGGGCAGTGGGAGGCGGCGGTGATCTTGCCGTCTTATTATCTGGCCGACGCGACCCTGACCTTGGGCCGGCGGGCCGTTCGCGGTGAGAAGATATGGCGGCCCCATCGCCGGCATTTCTATCAGCTGGCGGTTCAGCGCGGCCTTGGTCATCGGGCCGTATCGCTTCGGGTTCTGGTCGTCAATGGCGCGCTGGTTCTGCTGGCGGCGTTGGCGGGGTCGGGTCAGGCGGTCACGGCGCTTGTCGTTGCCGCCGTCATCAATATCGCCTTCTTGTTTCGCCTGGCACGGGGGGCGGGGGCGTGAAAATCCTGTTCCTGAGCGAGAATTTCCCACCGGAAAGCAATGCGGCGGCGACCCGGGTTTATGAACGCGCGATCTATTGGGCCGACTGGGGCCACGACGTCACGGTCATTACCTCGGCCCCCAATTTTCCGGAAGGCAAGCTGTTCGATGGATACGCCAACCGCTGGCGGCAGGTCGAAACCATGGATGGCATTCGCGTCGTCAGGGTCAAAACCTACATCGCCGCCAACAGGGACGTCGTTCACCGGACGCTGGATTTTCTCAGCTTCATGGTCACCGCTTTTTTTGCGGGACTGCGCCAACCCCGGCCCGATGTCGTGGCCGCGACCTCGCCACAATTTTTCGCCGCCGTTGCCGGTTGGGCCATCGGTGCCGTACGGCGCATTCCTTTCGTCTTCGAACTCGGCGATCTGTGGCCGGCGTCGATTGCCGCCGTCGGGGCGATGCGCAAAAGCGTCGCCCTGTCGATGGTCGAAAAACTCGAACTGTTTCTGTACAGAAAATCCGCCGCCGTTGCCGCCCTGACGGAAACCTTCAAGCACGACCTGGTGTCACGGGGCATTCCCGGCGGCAAGATCGCCGTCGTTATCAATGGCGTCGACCTGTCCCGTTATGCCCCTCGCGAACGGGACGCGGAACTGGCGGCGGACCATGGCCTGGTCGGCAAATTTGTCGTCGGCTACGTCGGCACCCATGGCATGGCGCATGCCCTTGGCAATGTCCTGGATGCGGCGGAACGGCTGAAAAACGCCGACAAACAGACGGACCGGGACGATATCCGTTTCATGCTCGCCGGGGCCGGGGCCGAACGCGACGCCCTGGTCGCCGATGCGGCCCGTCGGGGTCTCGACAACGTGATTTTCGTGGACCGCCAGCCGAAACGGAAAATGCCGGTGGTCTGGAGCCTGTGCAATGTCGCCCTTGTGCACCTGAAAGACTCGCCGGTCTTCGCCGGGGTGATCCCGTCAAAAATTTTTGAAGCCGAAGCGATGGGCCTGCCGATCTTGCTGGCGGCACCCGACGGTGAAGCCGGCAGGATTATCGCGGCCGACGCCTGCGGTCTGCACGTGCCGGCGGAAAACCCGGCCGCGCTGCTCGATGCGGTCCTGGATCTGTATGCCGACGGCGCGAAGCGATCCGACTTCGCCAAAAACAGCCTGATCGCCGCCCCCTCTCACAGCCGGGAAACCCAGGCGAGAGAGATGCTGGCGGTCCTTGAGCTCGCGGCCAGGGGCAATGGCGACATCGCCGAAACCGTAAACGGGGACGGCGCATGAAGGTGCTGGTCACCGGCGCCACCGGTTTCGTCGGGCGGGCGTTGGTGCCGGTGTTGACGGCGGCCGGGCATCAGGTGATTGCGACATCCCGCAACCCGGCGGCGAAAATTGCCGGCGCGGAGGTTATCGCGATTGGCGGTCTGGGACCCGAGACCGACTGGCGATTAGCCCTTGATGGCATCGAGGCGGTGATTCATCTGGCCGCCCGGGTTCATGTCATGGACGAAACGGCGGTTGATCCGTTGGCCGAAAATCGCCGCGTTAATACCGCCGGAACGATCAGGCTGGCCCGTGACGCCGCCGCCGCCGGGGTCAGGCGTCTTGTTTTTCTGAGCACCGTCAAGGTTAACGGCGAGCGGACCGACGGGCAGCCGTTCACCGAAAAAGACGCGCCCGCGCCCAGCGACCCATACGCCATTGCCAAGGATGAGGCGGAACAGGGTATCCGTGACATTTCGGCCAAAACCGGAATGGGCGTGACGGTCATCCGGCCGCCGCTGGTTTATGGCCCCGGCGTCGCCGGTAACTTTGTCTCGTTGCTGCGGCTTTGCGCAAGGGGCCTGCCGCTGCCGTTGGCGTCGGTCCATAACAGCCGCAGCCTGATCTACGTCGGCAACCTCGTCGATGCCATTCTGGCGGCGGTCGATCACCCCGCCGCCGCCGGGAAAACCTATCTGGTCGGCGATGGCGATGACGTTTCAACGGCGGCGCTTATCCGGGACATATCGGCCGCCCTCGATGCGGCGGGAATGCCGGGACGCCGCCCCGCGGTGTGGCCGATGCCACCGGTTCTATTGCGCCTGGCCGCCAGCTTGGCCGGAAAATCGGCCGCCGCCTCCCGGCTGCTTGGCGATTTGTCCGTCGATGATGCCGCCATTCGTCACGATCTCGGCTGGACGCCGCCGTTCAGCATGGTACAAGGACTGAAAGAAACGGCGGCCTGGTTCGTCGCCGCCGAAAAAAACCGGAAGTAGGGCATGGCGGTCAAATTACCCAGACGCGGATACTACGTATACGCCCACGATATTATTATGGCGACGATGTCGTTTTACGTCTCGCTGTATCTTCGCCTGGGCGAAGGCTTCGTCGATTATTTCAGGGGCGATACGCTTATCGTCGCGGGTTGTCTGTTTGGCATAATCGCCGCCGGGGTGTTTCATTTTCGCGGCCTGTATCGGGGAGTCTGGCGATACGCATCGATCAATGATCTGCTGGCGATCATCCGGGCGGTCACACTTGTCATTCTGTTGTTCCTGCTGGTGATGTTCCTGTGGTCCCGGTTGCATGGCCTGCCGCGGTCGCTGGTCGTTATCAACTGGTTCGTGCTGATGGCGATGCTCGGCGGGCCGCGTTTTCTGTATCGCCTGTTCAAGGACCGCCGCTTCGACCTTGCCGTTGACGATGAAAGCCATCGCCGCATCCCGGTTCTGCTGGCCGGCGCCGGTGACGCGGCGGAAGAATTCATCCGGTCGTTGGCCAGGGCATCGAACGCGAGCTACCGGGTTGCCGGAATACTATCGGAATCGGCGGGCCGGGTCGGGCGCAACATTCGCGGTGTTTCGGTGCTCGGTACGACCGCCGATCTGGCCGATGTCGTGGCCCAGCTTTCGATCGATGGCGATCCGCCGCAGCGGCTGATCCTGACCAAGGAAAAACTCGACGGTGTCCTGGTTCGCACGTTGCTCGACGACGCCGCCAGGGCGGGCCTGACGCTGGCCCGGCTGCCAAGCCTGACCGAATTCAAAAGCGGCCACGTCGACAAGACCGAGATTCGGCCGGTCGATATCGAAGACCTGCTCGGACGACCGCAGAAACCGCTCGACCGCGACGCCATGCGCCGCATGATAGAAGGCAAGCGGGTGCTGATCACCGGCGCCGGCGGCTCAATCGGTTCGGAACTGGTGCGGCAGGTCTCGGACTTCGGTCCGACCGAACTCGGCCTTCTCGATAGCTCCGAATTCAATCTGTACAGCATAGACATGGAAACGGCGGGGCGGCATCCGGGCTTGGCGCGGCGGGCCTTGATCGCCGATGTCCGCGACCGGGACACAATCGAGCGCGCCTTCACCGACATCGCCCCGCAGTTGGTCTTTCATGCGGCGGCCCTGAAGCATGTGCCGCTGGTCGAAGCCAATCCGTTCGAGGGCGTTTTGACCAATGTGATCGGGACCCTCAACGTCGCCGACGCCTGCGTCAGGGCGGGGGCCGAAACCATGGTGATGATTTCGACGGACAAGGCGGTCAATCCGACCAATATCATGGGCGCGACAAAACGCATCGCCGAAGGATACTGCCAGGCCCTGGACCTGAAACGGGGACAGGCCAGCGGCACCCGCTTCGTCACCGTGCGGTTTGGCAACGTCCTTGGGTCGACGGGATCGGTGGTGCCGCTGTTTCAAAAACAGCTGGCCAGCGGCGGGCCGCTAACCGTGACCGACCCGGAAATGAAGCGCTACTTCATGACCGTCGGCGAGGCCGTGGAACTCGTTCTACAGGCCGCCACGCTGGGCGACAACCATCAGGAGAAGGCCGGCAAGATCTTCGTTCTGGATATGGGCGAGCCGGTAAAGATTCTTGATCTGGCCGAACAGATGATCCGTCTCGCCGGGCTGGAGCCGGGCAAGGATATTCAGATCGAGATTACCGGCCTGCGTCCCGGCGAAAAACTTTTTGAAGAAATGTTCCACGGCGGTGAACCGCTGGTCGAAACGGAAAGCGCCGGTATTTTCCTGGCCGCCCCGCGCGCCGCCGAAGCCGATGCCCTAAGGGAGACAATTCAGCGCCTGGTGGCCGCCGCGACCGCCGCCAGGCGCGACCAGACGATCAGGATCATCGGCGAACTGGTTCCCGAATACCAACCCTGGGAGTAAAAAAACACCACGGGGGAAGACGCCGCCTTGCAAGGACTGCTCAAACGGGTGTGGAGCAACGGCATCTTTTTCTGCTATATCCCGCCCCAACCGAATAGCCCAACGCCCACATGCAGGAGTCACCTCATCCCATGACCACGACAACACCATCGCATGGCGCACCCATCCGCCGCGCCCTGATTTCCGTTTCCGATAAAACCGGCCTCGTCGAACTCGGCACGTTTCTGACCGCCCAGGGCGTCGAAATCCTGTCGACCGGCGGTTCCGCCAAGGCGCTCAGCGACGCCGGGGTTCCGGTGATCGAGGTTTCCGATCACACCGGGTTCCCTGAAATCATGGATGGCCGGGTCAAGACGTTGCAGCCGGCCATCCACGGCGGCCTGTTGGCGGTTCGCGGTAATCCTGAACATGAACGCGCCATGAGCGAGCACAACATTGCACCGATCGACCTTCTGTGCGTCAACCTGTATCCCTTCGAAGCGACCGTCGCGGCGGGCGCCGCGTTCGATGAGTGTATCGAAAACATCGACATCGGCGGCCCGGCGCTGATCCGCGCGGCGGCCAAGAACCACGCCTTCGTTACCGTCGTCGTCGACCCCGGTGACTATCCGCGCCTGATGGCGGAAATGGCGGCCAACGATGGCGCCACGACGGATGACTTCCGCCGCAACCTCGCCGCCGGCGCCTACGCCCGCACCGGCGCTTACGATGCCGCCATCAGCGGCTGGTTCGCGGCCCGGTTGGGCGATACGTTACCGGCCCGCATCGCCCTTGGCGGCGCTCGCAAGCAGACCATGCGGTACGGCGAGAACCCGCACCAGCAAGCGGCTTTTTATGGCAACGGCGAAGATCGTCCCGGCGTCGCCAGCGCGACGCAGCTTCAGGGCAAGGACCTCAGTTTCAACAACTTGAACGATACCGATGCCGCCTTCGAGCTGATCGCCGAATTCAAGGACACCGCGTGCGCCGTCATCAAGCACGCCAACCCGTGCGGCGTGGCGATGGGCGGTACCCTGAAAGAAGCCTACCTTCGGGCGCTGGCCTGCGATACGGAAAGCGCCTTCGGCGGCATCGTCGCCGTTAACCGGCCGCTCGATGCGGCGACGGCGGAAGAAATTTCATCGTTGTTCGCCGAAGTCGTTATCGCCCCGGCAATCGATGAAGAGGCGCTGGCCATTCTGGGTCAAAAGAAAAACCTGCGGGTTCTGGCGACCGGCGGAATGCCGGACCCGGAAGCCCCCGGCATGACCGTGCGGTCGCTGTCGGGGGGCTACCTGTTGCAGGGTCGCGACAACCGGCTGCTCGAAGAGATGAACGTGGTTACCAGGCGGCAGCCGACAGACGCCGAAATGGCGGATTTGAAGTTCGCCTTCACGGTCGCCAAGCACGTCAAGTCAAACGCCATTATCTACGTCAAGGCGGGGGCAACGGTCGGCGTCGGCGCGGGCCAAATGAGCCGCGTAAATTCATCCCGAATTGCCGCCTGGAAAGCCGCCGACGCGGCCCGGGTGGCGGGCGATGATGAAAGCTGGGCGATCGGTTCGGTCGTCGCGTCGGACGCCTTTTTCCCGTTCGCCGATGGCTTGCTGGCGGCGGCGGAAGCCGGGGCAACGGCGGTCATTCAGCCCGGCGGGTCGATGCGCGACGCCGAGGTGATCGCCGCCGCCGATGAAGCGGGCCTGGCCATGGTGTTCACCGGGATGCGCCACTTCCGGCATTAATTATTGATCGCGTCGCCCCGCCGGGACGGTCATTAGCAGCAGGCCGCCGATCAGGAAGAACGCCAGAATCGTCGCCATGCCGACACGCGCACTGCCGGCGGCGGCGGTCGCCACACCAAACAGGAACGGCCCCAGGAAGGCCGTCGCCTTGCCGGAAAATGCGAACAGGCCGAACATTTCCGTCTTCAGGTGCTCCGGGGCCAAGTGGGCCATCATCGAACGGCTGGCCGCCTGCACGGGGCCGACGAAAAAGCCCAGGGTCGATCCGAAAATCAAGAACATCAATTTCGTTTCAACGCTCAGCACCACGACGCTGACGATCATAAGGCCGGCCAACGAGATCAGGATGGTTTTCTTCGAGCCGATCCAGTCATCAATCCAGGCGAAGCCGATGGCGCCGATCCCGGCGGTGATGTTAAGGAACACGGCGAACTGTAGAATTTCCGGCGTGCTCATCTTGAAGGCGCTGGCGGCGAACACGCCGCCCATGGCGAACAAGGTGACAAGGCCGTCGTTATAGATCAGCCGGGCGAGTAGAAAGCGGGCGATGGTGCGATAGTTTCTGACATGCGTGATGGTTTCCTTCAGCGTCGCCAGGCCGGCCCGAACCGCGGCGCCCAGGTCCATGCCGTTGGATGGATTGTCGGCGGTGAACAGAAACAGCGGCAGCGCGAACACGGCGAACCACGCGGCGACCAACAGCGATGTGGCGCGGACCTGGACCAACGACGAGGTATCGAAGCCGGCCAGAATGATGACCAGGCAACCGAGGCCGCCGAAGTAGCCAATCCCCCAGGCCCACCCGGAAACCCGCCCGATCATCGATTTCGGCGCAATATCGGGCAGCATCGCGTTATAGAAGACGATCCCCATTTCGAAGCCGACATTGGCCAGAACAATCAGGACCAGGGCGAGCGGCACGAAGGCCGGGTCGGGCTTGACGAACCACAATGTCGCCGTTAGCGCCACGGCAAGAACGGTAAAGGCGAAAACCCACGGCTTACGGCGACCGCCCTTGTCGGCGACGGCGCCAAGGACCGGGGCCAGGATGGCGATCAGGACGGCCGATGCACTGTTGGCAAATCCCCACTGGGCCGCCCCGGTAACCGGATCGACCGCCACCGACTTGGCAAAGTAGGTGGCGAAGACAAAGGTAATAATGACGGTGGTGAAGGCGGAATTGGCCCAATCGAACAGGCACCACGAAAAAACCGATTTCCTGTCGATCGTCGGAGCGGCGCCCATGGAAATCTTATTCCCGTTTCGCCGCCGGCGTTTCGGCCAGGGTCCTGAGTTGCCGGCTGGCGACGGCGATCATCGCCAGATCGTTGATGTCGGACGCCGACAGTTCGGATATCAGCTGTTCCGTCCTTTCGACCGCGACGGCGTTACTGTCGACCCATGCGGCGATGGCTTTGCCCGCTTCGGGCAGTTTCTTGCCGCCTGCGAAATCAAAGACCTGCAACGTCAACGCCAGTTGGTGGCTGTAAATTTCTTCGATCAAGGCGGCGATCGCCAGCGTTTGCCAGTGGTTTTGCGCTTCCAGCCGATCCGATGCGGCGCGCAGCGAACCCAAATGAAACCGTGTCCCGGTCGCGAAATAAATGCGCGCCGCGTCGTGTATGGGCGTTTTGCGCGCCGCCGCCAGCCGGATGATATCGCAGCCGGAGAACAAATTGACCAGCCCGGCGATGCGATGGGCGAAGTCCTTCGGTACCCCGGCATCGACGAAGGGTTGGCCGCGTTTGATGACGTCGCGCATGTAATGCCGGGGCAGGAATTTGCCGAGTTGACCGTACAGGCTTTCGAAGCCATCGGCGAATTCCCGTACATGGCTGCCGATATCGAGCGGCCGCCGCCCGTTTCGCAGGAACCACAGCGTCACCCATTCGAGCAATTTGTTGGTCTCGAGTCGCATTTTGATCTGGACCGCCGAGGGAACCATGTTGTCCAGGGCGTCGATCTGGCCCCAGATGGCCCGCATGCCAAGAACCCGACGGGCGATCAGATAGGCCCGGACGATGTCGCTGGCGGGCATTCCGGTCCGTTCCATTAACTGGTAGACGAAACTTCCGCCGCCCCGGTTGACAACGGAATTGGAGGCCAGCGTCGCGACGATTTCGCGTTTCAGCCGGTGGGCGAGAATTCCATTGGCGTACTTTTTGCGCAACGGCGTCGGGAAATAGGCGATCAGATCATCGTGCAACTCGGTATCGTCCGGCAGGTCGGACGCCAGCAATTCCTCGTTGATCCAGATCTTCGAGTACGACATCAGGATCGCGATTTCCGGTCCCGTCAGTCCGGTCCGGGCGGCGGCCCGTTCGGTCAGGGTTTCGTCATCGGGAAGGAATTCGACGGTCCGGTTAAGGCGACCGGATTTTTCAAGCATGCGCATCAGGCGAACCTGGTTGTCGAACACCGCCATGCCTTCGGCCAGGATCATGTTGATGGCCTGTGTCTGGCGATAGTTGTCGACCAGCACCAGGTCGCCGACCTCGTCGGTCATCCTGGCCAGCAATCTACTGCGTTGGCGCGGCGCTAGTTCGCCATTGCTGATCGCCTTGTCGATCAGGATCTTGATGTTGACCTCATGGTCGGAACAATCGACTCCGGCCGAATTATCGATGGAATCCGCATACAGGCGAACCCCGCCGAGGGCCGCTTCAACGCGGGCCCGTTGGGTCATGCCCAGATTGGCGCCTTCGCCGATGACCTTGCAGTTCAGGTCCCGGGCATTGATGCGAATGGCGTCATTGGCGCGGTCGCCAACATCGGCGTGGCTTTGCTCCGTGCTTTTGACGTAGGTGCCGATGCCGCCAAACCACAGCAGGTCGGCCCTGGCCCGTAACAGGGCGCCGATCAGGTCGTTCGGGGTGACGGTGTTTTTCTCAATGCCGAACCGGCTCATTATTTCCGGGCTCAGCTTGACCGTCTTGGCCGAACGCTCAAATATGCCGCCGCCCTTTGAGATCAGTTTCGCATTGTAGTCGGTCCATGAGGAGCGCGGCAGATCGAACAGGCGGCGCCGTTCGACGATGCTTTTTGCCGGGTCCGGGTTGGGGTCGACGAAGATGTGCATGTGGTTAAAGGCGCCGACCAACTTGATGTGCGGCGACAACAGCATGCCGTTGCCGAAGACGTCCCCGGACATATCGCCGACACCGATCACGTCGAAGTCTTGTTGCTGGATGTTCACGCCCATTTCGCGGAAGTGGCGTTTGACGGATTCCCAGCCGCCACGGGCGGTGATCCCCATGCCCTTGTGGTCATAACCGACGCTGCCGCCGGACGCGAAGGCGTCGCCCAGCCAGAAGCCGTATTCCTGCGAGACGCCGTTGGCGATATCGGAAAACGTCGCCGTGCCTTTGTCGGCGGCAACCACAAGGTAGGTATCATCGCCGTCCAGCCGCACGGTGCGGTCGGGCCTGATGACTTTGTCGCCGTCCAGATTGTCGGTGATGTCGAGCAGGGCCGAGATGAAAATTTTGTAACACGCGATGCCTTCGGCCAGGAAGGCGTCCCGATCGGACGGTGGCGGCGCGTTCTTGACGACAAATCCGCCTTTCGATCCGACCGGCACGATAACCGTGTTTTTAACCTGTTGGGCCTTGACCAGGCCAAGGACTTCGGTGCGGAAATCCTCGCGCCGGTCCGACCAGCGCAAGCCGCCCCGGGCGACCATGCCGAACCGCAGGTGAACCCCTTCGACCCTGGGGCTGTAGACGAAAATTTCGCGCAAGGGCCGGGGCAACGGCAGGTCATCGACGGCCTGGCTATCCAGCTTGAAGGACAGGTAGGGTTTCGGGACGCCATCGTGCAACTGGAAGAAATTGGTCCGCAGGGTTGACTCGACAAGGTTGACAAAACGGCGAATGATCTTGTCTTCGTCGGCGCTGATGACGTTTTCAAGACCGGCATCGAGATGCCGGCGGATCCGTTTGGTCCGCGCCGCGCCATCCTTGACGCCGGGATCGAAGGTGGCGTTGAACATATCGACAATGTTTCTGGCCAGTTGCGGATTGTTTGACAGCGTCTCTTCCATATAGTGTTGCGAATAGGCGATGCCGGCCTGACGCAGGTATTTGCAATAGGCCCGCAGCACGATGACCTCGCGCCACCCCAAACCGGCACGCAGAACAAGGGCGTTAAAGCCGTCGCTTTCGGTATGGCCGTTCCAGACACGGGCGAAGGCCTGTTGGAATTTCTCCCTGACGGCGGCAAGGTTGACGGTCGAGCCATCCCGTGTTTGCAGGCCGAAATCATGGATCATGACGTGGTGTTTTTGATCCATGCGGGGGCGCACGTGGTAGGGCACTTCGTCGAGCACCCGAAGCCCCATGTCTTCCAGCATCGGCAAAACGTCAGACAGGGGAATCGCCGAATCGACGTTGTAAACCTTGAACCCGACGCCGTCGGGCTCGGCATCGGCGGCCCGGTACAAACTCATTCCCAGCGCGCCTGACTCCAGCGTACGTTCGATTTCGGCGATGTCGTTCAGGGACTGGACGGCGCTGAAGCGATCCTGAAAGGAGGTCGGAAAAGCCTTGCCGTAACGGGCAAAGAGACCAACGGCCTCCTCTTCGCCATAGGTTTCGTCCAGCGCTTCGCTCAGGCGACCGGACCAGGACCGTGCGGCTTCGATCAGCAGGCCTTCCAGTCGACGGACGTTATAAGTCGGTATCTTGCCCGGCACGGTTTTGAAAATCACGTGCAGGCGGGCCAGCGGCGAATCGCCCAATTGGGCGTAGTGGGCCATTAGCTCGCCTTCGAAGGCATCCGCCAGGATATTCTGCATCCGTTCGCGCAGGGCCATCGAGTACTGGTCGCGGGGCACGTAAATCTGACACGAAATAAAGCGTTCGAAATTATCGCGACGGACGAACAGCGCAACCCGCTGACGGTCCTGCAGATGCAGGATTCCCATGGCGGTTTCCAGCAAGTCTTCCTCGGACACCTGGAACAGTTCATCGCGCGGGTAGGTCTCGAGAATATTGAGCAACGCCTTGCCGTCGTGGCTGGCCGCTTCGAGCCCGGTGTTATTGAAGGTGTTGGCAATTTTGCGGCGCAGCAGCGGGATATCCCGCGGTGAGCGGTTGTAGGCGGAAGAGGTAAACAGGCCGACGAAGATGCGTTGGCCGACAATGTTTCCGCTTTCGTCGTATTTTTTGATGCCGATGGAATCCATGTGAACGGGGCGATGCACGGTCGATTTGCTGTTGGATTTGGTCACCATCAACAGGTCGCCGTGCTTGATGAAGGCCCGTATTTCCGGCGGCATCGAAGACAGGTCGCGCAGTTCGTGGAAAACAATCGCCTTCGGGTCGCGCAGAACGCCGAGCCCCGATTTGCGGTCGACGACGATCGCGGCGTCTTTCTCCCGGGATTTGGCGGGATAGCCGTATTCCCGATACCCCAGGAACGTAAAATGGTCCTGATAAACCCACTCGAGAAACTCGCGCGCCTCGTCCGTTTCCTCCTTGGCGACTTTTTTGGGCGCCGTCATCAGCCCGTCAATAATCGACGACATCCGGCGGCGCATGGTCGGCCAGTCTTCGACGGCGGCACGGATATCGCCGATGACGATTTCGATACGCTCACGGATTTCATCGAGGCGCGGGCCGGATTGCGCGGTTACCTGAAGCTGCATGAACGATTCGTTGACCACGGCCCCGGTCGATTTGCCGATCGAATCAAGCCCCAGCAGGCGGCCGCCTTTGCCGCGGTTGACCGCATACTGCGGATGAATGACCAGGCGTAACGTCAACTTCAGCCGGTTGAGTTCGGCGGCGATTGAATCGACCAGAAACGGCATATCGTCATTGACGATTTCGACGATGGTGTGGCTCGACGTCCAGCCGTCTTCCTCGACGGTCGGATTATAAACCCGAATATTGGCCGTGCCGGGCTTGCGGCTGGCCGCCAGTTTCCAGTGGCCGAGGGCCGCACCCAACAGGTTTTCAACACTGACGCTGGCAAGGTCCGTCGGCGGCACCTTGTCGTAATAGCGGCGGATAAATTCGCAAATGTCTTTCAGCGATTTTTTGTCACGAACGCGCTTCTTTGCGCCCTGAATGACCTGTTCGACAATGCCTGTGCTACGTTTTGATGCGCCGCGTTCCATTTAGCCACCTTCTCCCCATCCGGGTGGAAACCGTTTCGCTAAGTAAGATAGTTGATGATATATCCTTAAGGTTACGTTACAAGCGCCGTCAAGGTCTTGCGAGAAGTTTGCCCGGTCGGGCGACGCCCCCCATACACCGGATATATCCCCATGCCGAACATCCTGACAGCCGATCCCGTCTTTCTTGTCCTCTTCGCCGGGGTGCTTCTTGGCACCGGCCTGGCCGCCGGTGTGCTGGCGGGGTTGCTTGGCGTTGGCGGCGGCATCGTCATCGTGCCGGTGCTGTTTAACCTGTTTCCGCTGCTTGGCATCGACGATGCCGTGCGCATGCATCTGGCGGTCGGCACGTCGCTCGCGACGATTATTCCGACATCGATTATGTCGATGCGGGCGCACCATAAAAAGGCCGCGGTCGACTGGTCGTTGTTGAAATCCTGGGCGCCGGCGATCGCCGTTGGCGTGCTGGCGGGAACGGTGCTGGGTGCGCACGCCAAGGGCTGGGCGCTGACCGCCGTCTTTGCCACCGTCGCCGTTCTGGTGTCACTCAATATGGCCTTTCGCAAGGAGGGCATGATCGTCGCCGAACGGCTTCCCCGCGGCATGATCAAACAGGCCATGGGGGCCGTTATCGGCCTGTTTTCGGTGATGATGGGCATTGGCGGCGGCACGCTGACGGTGCCGACGTTGTCGGCCTTTAATTATCCCATTCGCCGCGCCGTCGGCAGCGCTTCGGCGATCGGCCTGATCATCGCCGTGCCCGGCACGATCGGCTTTATCACGTCGGGCCTGGGGGTCGCGAACCTGCCACCGTTTTCGCTCGGCTATGCCAACGTGATCGGCTTCGCGCTGATCGTCCCGGCGACCATGACCGCCGCTCCGTGGGGCGCCAAAATCGCCCATGCGATTCAACCGGCGATACTGCGCAAGGCCTTTGCCCTGTTCCTGTTCCTGACTTCGGCCCGGATGTTCTGGAGCCTGCTGGGGTAGCCGCGGGGCAAGGCGGCGGCTTAATTGATCCCGAATTGACGGCAATCAATGACGCGGCCTGCGAACCCGTCGAAGATCGCGGCCGTACGACCGTATCCATAACATTCGGTGCCGAGATGACCATTCAATGGCGAGACAGCCTGTCCGTTGGCAACGATTTCATCGATGACGATCACAAACACCTGTTTGTCCTGATCAACGAATATGAAGTTGCCATTCAGTTGCGCGATGTAGCTATTCTGGAAGATGCCTTCGAGGGACTCGTGGAGTACGTGCATTCGCACTTCGAACGGGAACAGAATTTGATGGAGGCGGTTCATTTCCCGGAACGCCACGTCCACGCGGAACACCACAGACGTCTTATCGAGCGTGTCGGGGTGTTTCACGAGGGCCTGGTCAAGGAGAAAAAAATCGACCTGAAGAAAGCCAGCACGTTCCTGCATGACTGGCTCGTCGATCACGTTATCAACGAAGACATGAAGCTAAGGCCGTACGTTACGGGCGACCGAGTCTGACCGGTGCAAGGGGCGCAGAAACAAGGCCCTGGCCGTTTCCAGCCAGGGCCTTGAGAATTTGGAGCGGGCGATGAGATTCGAACTCACGACTTCAACCTTGGCAAGGTTGCGCTCTACCCCTGAGCTACGCCCGCATATGTGTCGAACAATCTGATGTCGCTCGGGCGCGATAATACTTAATGCGGCGATCAATGCAAGCGGCTTTATAGCCGTGTCGCCATATCATTTTGCCGTTTCGTGTCGCCGGGGCTTGAGGCCGCCTCGCCGCGTCGGTAATATCGCCGCCATGTCATCGCTATCGAACGCACATCCGGCGACCACGGAAGACCTGTTGGCCATGCTCGGCGGCCTCGGCATTGCGACCCGGACCCACCGACACGCGCCGGTCTTTACGGTCGATGAAAGCAAGGCCCTGCGCGGCGAACTGCCGGGCGGGCATTGCAAGAACCTGTTCCTGAAGGACAAAAAAGGCGCCCTGTGGCTTCTGGTTTGCCTTGAAGACCGAGATATCGACATGAAAACGCTGCGCCATCGCATCGGCGCCAGCCATCTGTCGTTCGGCAAGCCGGACTTACTGATGGCGGTGCTTGGCGTCAGCCCCGGTTCGGTGACGCCGTTTGCCCTGATCAATGACCGGGAGGCCCGGGTCAATGTTGTCCTCGATGCGGCGATGATGGAGGCGGATCTGCTGAACTATCATCCGCTGACCAATGGCATGACGACGGCGATCAGCCCGCCCGACCTGCTGACCTTCATTCGCGCCTGCGGCCATCAACCGGCACTGGTCGGGCTGTGAACGATTTATCTCTTCACCAACCCCTTGCGGCGCGATCCGAAAACCGCCATCTAAGAGGCGCGTTGTCGGTTTATCCATTTAGTGTAGAAAGTGCTTTGTACGATGATTATTGAAGAAGACGGCAGCCCCGCCAGTGGCGCTCTTGAAGGCGCCGACCTGATCAAGGACAGCAATGTCGCGACGTTCATCGCCGACGTCGTCGAGGTTTCCAAGACCGTGCCGGTGATTGTCGATTTCTGGGCGCCGTGGTGCGAACCCTGCAAGCAGTTGACCCCGACCCTGGAAAAGCTGGTCACCCTCGGCGGCGGTATCGTCAGGCTGGTCAAGATCAATGTCGATGAAAACCAACAGCTGGCCGCTCAGTTGCGGGTCCAGTCGGTCCCGACCGTTTTCGGCTTCAAGCAGGGTCAACCGGTTGATGGCTTCGCGGGCGCCCAGCCGGAAAGCCAGATCAAGGCTTTCATCGATCGACTGACCAGCGGCGCCAAAAGCCCGCTGGATGAAGCCCTGGAACAGGCCGCCGCCGCCCTTGAGGCAGGCGATCCGGCCACCGCAAGCAGTACATACGCCCAGGTCTTGGGACAGGACCCCGCCAACGGCAAGGCCCTTGGCGGCTTGATCCGGTGTTATCTGGCCAGCGGCGAGGCCGCCCAGGCCCGGGAATTGATCGATGGCCTGGAAGCCGCCATGAAGGCCGACCCGGACGTCGCCGCGGCCATCACCGCCCTTGAACTGGCCGAACAGGGCGAGGCGACCGAAAGCATCGACCTGAGCGAACTGGAAGGCAAGCTGGCGGCCAATGAAAACGACCATCAGGCGCGCTTCGAGATGGCCCTGGCGCTGTACGGTTCCGGCGCCGCCGAAGCGGCGCTGGACCAGCTGTTGGAGATCGTCCGCCGTGATCGGGCCTGGAACGAAGAGGCCGCCCGGCTGCAGATCGTCAAGATTTTCGAAGCCCTTGGGCCGTCGGACCCACGGGTGGTTTCGGCCCGGCGGCAGCTGTCGTCGCTGCTGTTTTCCTGATTGAACCTGGTACGCACATGAACATCGGCATTACCGATACCGGCATCAAGGGCCTGCCGGCGATTCTCCCCGTGTTTCCGTTATCCGGGGCGCTGTTGCTGCCGCGCGGCCATTTACCGCTGAATATTTTCGAACCCCGATACCTTCATATGATCGATGATGCGCTCGGTCTGGGTCGTATCTTCGGCATGGTTCAACCGGCCGAACCGGAAGGGGACCCAGTGAACGACCACGCCGCCCTGTTCCCGGTCGGCTGCGCCGCGCGGATCGTGTCGTTCGAGGAATCCACCGACGGGCGATATATGATAGCGCTTCGCGGATTATGCCGCTTTCGGATCGGCGATGAGGTGCCGATTGAAAACGGCTATCGCCGCTGTCACGCCGACTATTCCGCCTTTGGCGGGGACCTGGCCGAAGACAACAGCCGGATCGATGACCGAGGCAGGCTGTTAATCGCCGTTCGCCGCTATCTCGAAATGCAGAGCATAGAAGTCGACTGGGGCAGCCTGGAAGACACCGCCGACGAAGCGCTGGTGACGTCCCTTGCCATGATCTGCCCGTTCGAGCCACGCGAACAGCAAGCCCTGTTGACAAGCCCGGACCTGCAGACGCGGGGCAAACTGCTGGCATCCCTGATGGAAATGGCGCTGCTGGAAGGCGATAGTGGGTCCGGCGAGGGGCCGGGCTCGACCCGGCACTGAGAGGCCCAATCGACACCGTTGATATCGCCGCACGGCACCCTATATCAAACTGAACCCGATCGGAGACAATCATGACAACATCGGCCATCGACCCAAAATTGCTGGAAATTCTGGTTTGTCCGGCGACCAAGGGTCCGTTGCGGTATGATGAAAAGGCCCAGGAACTGATCAGCGACAGCGCCGGACTGGCGTTTCCCATTCGCGACGGCATTCCGATAATGCTGATCGACGAGGCACGGGAATTAAAAGCCGATGGCGACAATCTGTAAGACAGGAATGACAGAAGATGAGTGAACACTACGGCCAGACCAGCCAGCCCACCGAAATACGCCTGAAGCAGGCCGAAAAGGTCCTCGAAGTCGATTTCGAGGACGGCTCGAAATTTTCCCTGCCGGCCGAACTGCTGCGGGTCGAAAGTCCGTCGGCGGACGTGCAGGGCCACAGCCCGTCGCAGAAGGTGGTCATCGCGGGCCGCCGCCACGTCGGAATTATGGGCGTCGAGCCGGTCGGCAACTACGCCATTTGCATCAAATTCGATGACCTGCACGACACCGGCATCTATTCCTGGGAAACACTTTATAATTTCGGCAAGAACCAGGATGCGATCTGGCAGGGCTACCTTGCCAATCTTGAGGAAAAAGGCCTGAGCCGCGATCCCTGATCGTTACAGGGCCTCGTTTCGCATCAGGCGCGGCAAATCGCCGACCGTGCCCATGGCGTGGCGCATGAACAACCGCTTCAGGGGCGGCATCTTGTTGACCGCCGCGAGGCCCAGGTCGCGGGCCAGGGCCAACGGCTCGATGTCGTTTGAAAAAAGGCGGTTGAGCGCGTCGGTCATGGCCAGCATCAGGGTGTTGTCGAAGCGCCGCCAGCGTTCGTATTTTTCCAGCGCCAGGGTGTCACCCGCATCGGCGCCCAGACGCCTGGCATCGGTCAGCACCTCGGCCAGCGCGGCGACATCCCGAAGCCCCATATTCAGGCCCTGACCGGCGATCGGGTGCATGCCGTGGGCGGCATCGCCGACCAGCGCCAGCCGGGTGTCGGTCATGCGTTCGGCGTACTGCAAGGCCAGCGGATACGACCAGCGCCGGCCGGTGACCGCTATCGCACCCAAAAAATCACCAAATCGTGTGGCCAGTTCGGCCAGGAAGGCCTGATCATCGAGCGCCATGATAGAGGCTGCCAGATCGGCCCGTTCGGTCCACACGATCGATGACCGGTTGCCGGTCAGCGGCAGGATCGCGAAGGGACCGGCGGGCAGGAAGTGTTCGTGGGCGATACCGTTATGGGCGAATTCATGCTCGACGGTGCACACGATACCGGTTTGTCGATAAGACCAGCCGGTAAGGCCGATGCCGGCGGCCTGCCGCGTTGGCGACGTCCGCCCTTCCGCCCCGACGATCAGCCGGGCCGCAATATGCGTTGCGTCGTCGAGCCTCGCCGTGACCCCGCGCTCGGTGCGCTCCAGCCGATCAATGCGGGCCGGGGCGCGAACACTCACGCCGGCAATCTCACGGGTCCGCCGGGACAGGGCCTCGCGGATGGATCTGTTTTCGACCATGTAGCCGAACGCTTCGGCGCCGATATCGTCATGATCGTAATGCAGGAACAGCGGCGAGTCGCCGTCGGTCACGCGGATATCGCGGATCGGCTGGGTTTGGGCCGCCATCAGGTCCCACAGGCCGAGCCGCTCAAGCACATGTTTCGATGACAGCGCGATGGCCGAGGCGCGACCGTCAAAGGCGCTGTCAAGGCCTTCCCGCGGCTCTTGTTGGTCGATGATGACAACGGAAAACCCGCCCATCGCCAAGGCGCAGCCGAGCGTCCCGCCGACCAGGCCGCCGCCGGCGATCAGGATGTCGGTGCCTATGGCGGTATCGTCAGAATTCTTCATCCTTCTGTGTCCCCCGAATCGCAGAAAAAGTCCAGAGCGACCCGCGCGGAATCACTGCTTAATTATAAGGCATATTGAATAATTGCCTATATATTATACAATCATCGAAGCGGTATCTTCCTCGAAATATCTCAGTATGTCAACTTAACTCATTGATATTAAAGAAGATTTACAGAAATTCGGTTTCTGGCACGGGTCTTGATATGAGGGCGGCGAGACGAGACCTGTGTCGATGCAATTTTCGCAGTGCAGGCTGATATCAACCAGGCCAGATGCCGTCTTTCGGGACCAGGGACGGCGCGGCGACAGAAACAAAGGGGATCATGCGTTATGAAGCTGATCATGGCAGTCATTAAACCGTTCAAGCTCGACGAGGTGCGTGAAGTCCTTTCGGCGCTCGGCGTCGAAGGCATGACGGTATCGGAAGTCAAGGGCTTTGGCCGTCAGAAGGGGCACGCGGAAATCTATCGCGGCGCCGAATACACCGTTCATTTCCTGCCCAAGGTGAAACTCGAAATCGCGGTCAAGCAAGAGCTCGCCGAACGGGTCGTCGAGGCCATCCAGACGGCCGCCGGCACCGGCAAGATCGGCGACGGCAAGATCTTTGTTTATGACATCGTCTCGGCGGTTCGTATCCGCACCGGCGAAACCGACGATGAAGCCCTGTAAGGGCCAGAAATTAGCGAAAATTTTTCCAGAGAAGGAGACATTCCATGTTTGCATTTGGCTCAAAAGCCCGCCTTGCCGGATCGGTCGGTATCGCCGCGGTCTTTCTTTCGATTATCGGCGCGGCGTCCGCCCAGGCCGCCGAGGTTACCGAGACCGCCTATATTTTCAACACCCTGTCGTTTCTGATCCACGGTTTCCTGGTGATGTTCATGGCGGCCGGGTTCGCGATGCTGGAATCGGGCCTGGTCCGGTCCAAGAACACCGCCACCATCTGCCTTAAGAACGTCGCCCTGTATGCCCTGTCCGGGCTGGTGTTCTACCTTGTCGGCTACAGCCTGATGTACACCGGCGTCGATGGCGGCTTGATCGGCACCTTCGCCATCTGGAGCGGCGATAATGCCGACGCCCTGGCCGGTAACTTCGATGCCGGTTACGCCGCCGAATCCGACTGGTTCTTCCAGATGGTGTTCGTCGCCACCGCGGCGTCGATCGTATCGGGAACCGTCGCCGAACGCATCCGGCTGTGGCCGTTCCTGGCCTTCACGGTCGTTCTTTCGGGCCTGATCTATCCGATTACCGGTTCCTGGCAGTGGGGCGGCGGCTGGCTTTCCGAAATGGGTTTCGCCGATTTCGCCGGCTCCTCGCTGGTTCATTCCGTTGGCGGCTGGTCGGCGCTGACCGGCGCCGTCATCCTGGGCGCCCGCAAGGGCAAATACCAGCCCGGCGGCGGCATTCACCCGTTCCCCGGCTCCAACATGCCGCTGGCGACGCTCGGAACCTTCATCCTGTGGCTGGGCTGGTTCGGCTTTAACGGCGGTTCGCAGCTGGCCCTCGGCAGCGCCGCCGACGCCATTGCCATCTCGACCATCTACATCAACACCAACATGGGCGCCGTCGGCGGTGTCCTGGCGGCGATGATCGCGACCCAGCTGATCTACAAGAAGGTCGACCTGTCGATGGCTCTGAACGGCGCCATCGCCGGCCTGGTCAGCATCACCGCCGGACCCGATTCCCCGACCATGGGCTCGGCCTTCCTGATCGGCGCGGTCGGTGGCGTCATCGTGGTGTTGCTGGTGCCGCTGTTGGACAAGCTGAAGATCGACGATGTCGTCGGCGCCGTTTCGGCCCATCTGGGTGCGGGCATCTGGGGCACCATGGCGGTGCCGCTGACCAACGGCGACACCAGCTTCGTCACCCAGGCAATCGGCGTCGTCTCGATCGCCGTCTTCGTCGTCATCGCCAGTACGATTACCTGGCTGGTGCTGAAGTACACCGTTGGCATCCGGGTCAGCGAAGAAGACGAACTGATCGGTCTCGATAAGGCCGAGCTGGGCATGGAAGCCTATCCGGAATTTGGGAGGGGATCTCAGACCGTTTGACGTCTCCCCACCCCTCTCAAAGCAGGAAGGCCGAAGGGCTCGCACCCTTCGGCCTTCTATTGCCTAAAATTACGCCATAAAATTCACCGCTGCACACAATACCGGCAAACCGATGATCGTTAAGACCTGGTAACGATTATCGGCTTCGCTTGTTTCTCCCCGGGATTCAAGGCCTTGGCCGTCGCCGACGGGCCTGGCACGGTTCTTGTAGGGCGACCGCCAACATAGCTGTAATTCTTTTACGGTCTGATATCTTCTGGGGAGAAGAAATATGGATGCGATCACGTCGGGCGCGGACGTTCTGTTCGTGCTTATGGGCGCCGTTATGGTGCTGGCCATGCATGCGGGCTTCGCTTTTCTGGAAGTCGGCACGGTGCGGCGCAAGAATCAGGTCAACGCGCTGGTTAAAATTATTGTCGATCTGTCAATTTCGACGGTTGTCTATTTTTTCATCGGCTACGCCGTCGCCTACGGCGTCACATTTTTTTATTCCGCAGCCGAATTGACCGGTGCGACGGGAGGAATGTTTGCCGCCAACGGGTTCGATCTGGTGAAATTCTTTTTCCTGATGACCTTTGCCGCCGCGATTCCGGCGATTATCTCGGGCGGCATTGCCGAACGGGCCAGTTTCTGGCCGCAGTTGATGGCGACGGCGATCATCGTCGGCCTTGTTTACCCGGTGTTTGAAGGCATGGTCTGGGGGTCGCGGCTGGGCTTTCAGGCCCTGATCGAACACACTTTCGGCTATGCCTTTCACGATTTTGCCGGATCGGTCGTCGTTCACGCCTTCGGCGGCTGGCTGGCCCTGGGCGCCGTCATCATGCTGGGGGCGCGGACCGGCCGCTATCGCAAGGATGGTTCGGTCGTCGGTATCCCGCCGTCGAACATTCCGTTTCTGGCGTTGGGGTCGTGGATTTTGTCGGTCGGCTGGTTCGGCTTCAACGTCATGAGCGCCCAAAGCATTGCGGCGGCCAGCGGGCTGGTTGCCATGAACTCGTTGCTGGCGATGGTCGGCGGCGTGCTGTCGGCCCTGGTGGTCGGGCGCAACGATCCCGGCTTCGTTCACAACGGCGCGCTCGCCGGGCTGGTCGCCGTGTGCGCCGGATCGGATATCATGCATCCCGTCGGGGCGCTGATGACCGGTGGCCTTGCCGGGGCGTTGTTCGTTTGGGGCTTTAACAAATGTCAGCTGCGCTGGGGTATCGACGACGTCCTGGGTGTTTGGCCGTTACATGGCATGTGCGGCGCCTGGGGGGGGATCGCGGCCGGTATTTTCGGACTCAACGCCCTGGGCGGGCTCGGCGGCGTCAGTTTAATGGCGCAAATCGCCGGCACGGCGACCGGGGTGGCCTTGGCGGCGGTCGCGGGCTTTGTCATCTACGGCGGCCTGAAGGCGACGGTCGGAATTCGCCTCGATGCGGAACAGGAATTCAACGGTGCCGATTTGTCCCTGCATCATGTCGGGGCGTACCCGGAAGAAGACGTCCGGGGCTGACGGAACAACGGCAATTGTATCGTCCGATAAGGGCGTGTACGTTTCGGCCATGTTGAATCCGCACCTGAACCGGCTGACCGATTATCCGTTCGACCGCCTGCGGGCGCTGCTGGACGGAATTTCGCCGGTCGCGAACGTCGAACCGCTGGTCTTGTCGATTGGCGAACCCCAGCACGAACCGCCCGCCATGATCGCCCGCGAAATCGCCAACAGCGCGCATTTATGGGGGCGCTATCCGCCGATCGACGGCACGCCCGACTTTCGCGCCGCCGTCGCCGGCTGGCTGAACCGCCGCTTCGAGCTGCCCGACGGACTGATCGATGCGGACCGTCAGATCCTGCCGGTCAGCGGCACCCGCGAGGCGTTGTTTCTGGCCGCGATGCTATCGGTTCCGCGCCGCAAAAAGACCCGGCGACCGGCTGTGCTGCTGCCCAACCCGATGTATCATGTGTACGCCGGGGCGGGGCAGATGGCGGGCGCCGACGTGGTTCCCCTGGCGACCACGAAGGCCGGCAACTTCCTGCCCGATCTCGACGCCATCAGCCCCGAAACGCTCAGCCGGACGGCGTTGATGTATCTGTGCACGCCGTCAAACCCGCAGGGTACGGTGGCCGGTCCGGCGTATTTGAAAAAGGCGATCCTGCTGGCCCGGACCCATGATTTCGTCCTCGCCATGGATGAATGCTACAGTGAAATTTACGATGTCGCACCGCCACCGGGCGCGGCCCAGGCGTGCCGGGACCTGGGCGGCGATTTTTCCAACGTGATGATTTTTCATTCCCTGTCGAAACGGTCCAGCGCGCCGGGCCTGCGGTCGGGCTTCGTGACCGGCGACGCGGACTTGCTGGAACAGTTTCGCCGCCTGCGTAATTTCGGCGGGGCGACCATGCCGATGCCGATCATGGCGGCGTCCGCCGCGTTGTGGCGCGACGACGATCACGTGGAGCGGAACCGGGCGCTGTACCGCGTCAAGTTCGACAGCGCGGAACGGCTGTTCGGCGGCGACCAAAAATTTTACCGGCCGGCGGCCGGGTTTTTCCTGTGGCTCGATGTCGGCCGGTACGGCGGCGGCGAGCGTGTCGCGCGAAAATTGTGGGCCGAGGCGGCCTTGCGGGTCTTGCCCGGAGCCTATTTGTCGCGCCCGGCGGCGTCCGGCGGCAGCCCCGGCGACGCCTATATCCGGATCGCCCTGGTTCATGCCCCGGAGACAACCCGAAATGCCCTCGAGAGGATTGTTAAGGTGCTACGTTAAGCTCTTGTAAACGATGGATATCGTAGAACATCAAGGATGACAGTCTTTTCGACAAGAAATGGGCCCGCCCATGGCCACGGCGCTTTTCTGCCGGCCGGCGTCGGCGCTTTTCTGCGCCGCCGGTTGCACGAGGCCTGGGGCGTCCTGCTTTTGGCCGCTGCCTTCTTTATCGCCGGGGCGCTGCTGACCTATACGCCCGGTGATCCGTCGTTGAACAGTGCGGTCGGCGGCGATGCGCGAAACATGCTGGGAACGACCGGCGCCTATGTCGCGGATTTGCTTTTGCAGGGCCTTGGCCTCGCAAGCGTGGTGCCGGTTCTGGTGTTGAGCGTCTGGGGGGTCCGGATTCTTCGCGGGCGTCCCCTGAAAGTCGCGGCCCTTCGCCTCGCCCTGTTCGGCCTTGGCCTGCTCCTGCTGGCCGTCGCCTTAAGTGCCGTGCCGAGTTTCCGGGGCTGGCCGCTGGCATCGTCACTCGGTGGGGTGGCCGGTTCCGTGGTGCTTGAACGCGCCGCCTTTCTGATTAATATTTCGATATCGAAATTAGGGGGCGGCTGGCGGGTCGAGCCCTGGATGATCGCCGGCGCCGCCCTGATCCCGGGTCTGGTCGCGCTGGTGTCCGTGCTGGGCCTGACCCGGGCCGACTGGTTGCGGGTCGGGTTCCTCAGTCGGGCCTTTATGGTGCGGGCCTGGGCCTGGGGGTCCGGGGCGGTCGTTCGGGCCGCGATGGTCGGTGTCGCCGTCGTGTTGCGGCGCAAACCGCCGGACCGCCCTGCCGATGCCAAAGCCAAACGGCCCCGGCCGACCCGGCAACATCCGGCCGACGTCGGTGCGCTTGAACAGCGCCCATCATCGCCGCTGATCGCCGCCAAGAAACCGAAACCCAGGCCGGGACGTAAAGCCGTCGCCAAACGTCAGGCCAGGCTGAATCTGATTCCGGGCGACGAATTCGAGCTGCCGCCGCACGAGCTACTGGAAGCGCCACCCGAAGGGCAAGGCTCGGCATACGTCAACAAGGGCCCGCTGGAACAAAATGCCAAATTGCTGGAATCCGTGCTCGATGATTTCGGCGTCAGGGGAGAGATCCGGAAGGTTCGCCCCGGACCGGTCGTTACCTTGTATGAACTGGAACCCGCGCCCGGCACCAAAACATCCCGGGTGATCGGATTGAGCGATGATATCGCGCGCTCGATGAGCGCCGTTTCGGTGCGTGTCGCCGTCGTCCCCGGCCGCAATGTGATCGGTATCGAACTTCCCAATTATGAACGTGAAATGGTGTACCTGCGGGAATTGTTGACCTCCGACCCGTTCGAGCGGGCGCCCGGTAAACTGAACCTGGCGCTTGGCAAGGATATCGGTGGGCTGCCGGTAACGGTTGACCTGACCCGCATGCCCCACCTGCTGATCGCCGGGACCACGGGGTCGGGCAAGTCGGTTGGCATCAACACGATGATTTTGTCGTTGCTGTATCAACTGTCGCCGGACGAATGCAAGTTGATCATGATCGACCCGAAAATGCTGGAATTGTCTGTCTACGAAGGCATCCCGCATCTGTTGACGCCGGTCGTCACCGACCCGTCGAAGGCGATTATGGCCCTTAAATGGGCGGTCCGGGAAATGGAAGAGCGTTACCGGGCGATGTCACAGCTGGGGGTGCGCAACATCGCCGGATACAATGCCCGGGTCGCCGAAGCCGTGAAGAAGGGCGAAACCCTGATGCGGCGCGTCCAGACCGGCTTCGACGATGACGGCAGGCCGATTATGGAAGAACAGCCCCTTTCCATGGATTCCCTGCCCTTCATCGTCATTGTCGTCGATGAAATGGCCGATTTGATGCTGGTCGCGGGGAAAGATATCGAAGCCGCCGTTCAGCGCCTGGCGCAGATGGCTCGCGCCGCCGGTCTTCATATCATCATGGCGACGCAGCGGCCGTCGGTCGATGTTATCACCGGCACCATCAAGGCCAACTTTCCGACCCGGATCAGTTTTCAGGTGACCTCCAAGATCGATAGCCGCACGATCCTTGGCGAACAGGGGGCCGAACAGCTTCTCGGTCAGGGCGACATGTTGTACATGGCCGGTGGCGGACGCGTGACGCGCGTGCACGGACCGTTCGTTTCCGACGAAGAGGTCGAACACGTTGTGGCTTTCCTTAAGTCACGCGGCAAGCCGCAGTATCTGGAAGAAATAACCGAAGACCACGATGACAACATTGCCCTTTCGGGCGGCTCGGGCAAGCCTTCCGGCGACGAGCTTTATGATGAGGCGGTGGCCCTGATCGCGCGCGAGGGCAAGGCCTCGACCAGTTTTATTCAACGTCATCTGCAAATAGGGTATAACCGGGCCGCGCGTATTATCGAACAGATGGAGAAAGAAGGCGTTGTCAGCAAAGCCAACAGGGTTGGGCGCCGCGAAGTCCTGGTCGCGACCGGTGGCGACCACGCCGCTTAGGGCCATTGTCGCCCTCTTTGTCGCCCTGATCATCGCGGCCGGGCCGGTCCAGGCGGCAAAGGCCCCCTTTTCATTGAGCGCCGCGGATCGGGCCGACCTGAGCCGGGTCGAGAACTACATCAACGGCATCGGGACATTGCAGGCCCGGTTCCTGCAAGCGTCTTCCAATGGCGCCTACGCCGAAGGGACCCTGACCCTGTCGCGTCCGGGCAAAATGCGCCTGCAATATGACCCGCCGGTGCAAATGCTGATTGTCGCCGATGGTAAATGGTTGATTTACAAGGATACCGAACTGGACCAGGTCACGTACCTGCCGCTCGATTCGACGCCCGCCGGTATCATCGTGCGGAAAAACATGTCGTTTTTCAGCGACGATGTAACCGTCACCGGCATTGAGCGTGGTCCCGGCGTTTTAAGCGTTACGGTCACCGGCAAAGATCCCGAAGAAGGATCGATGACGCTGGTTTTTGCCGACAAACCGCTGGCCTTGCGGAAATGGATCGTCATCGATCCGCAGGGCGTCAAGACGTCGGTGTCCCTGTTGTCGAGCCGTTATGGGATCGCCGTCGATCCCAGCCTGTTTATCGTCAAGCAGCCGGAAGCCACCAACCCCGACGAGCGGTGACGTTATGATCAGGAAAAAAATGTTGAAATGCTCGGGAGTCGCTACCACATGACGGATTAGGTCCTTCGCGCCCCGCTGTGGCGGATGCCCCCATCTCCATGGCAACGTTGCGTGCGTCGAAAGGGCGTTCCTTGCGCCCGGCCGTGGACGGTCCCCTGCCGTTCACGGGTTCCTTTTCGGAATCCCAAACGCCCGGCATCCCCCGCCGGGCGTTTTTTTTGCCAGGGTCGTGACGCTACGTCAGGGCGACAGCCGGTATCCGCCGGGTTCGGTCAGCAGGATCTTGGCGTTAGACGGGTCTCGCTCGATTTTCTGGCGCAACCGGTAAACGTGCGTTTCCAGCGTATGGGTGGTAACGCCCGCGTTATAGCCCCAGACCTCGTCAAGCAGGACGTCGCGACTGACCACCTTGTCGCCGGTCCGGTACAGGTATTTCAGGATCGCCGCTTCCTTGTCGGTCAACCGCACCTTCTTGCCGCTATCGCCTTCCAGCAGTAATTTTGACCCCGGTTGGAAACTGTAGGGACCAATGGTGAAAACGGCGTCGTCGCTGCGTTCGTGTTGGCGAATGTGGGCCCGCAAGCGGGCCAGCAGCACGCCCAGCCGGAAGGGTTTGGTGATGTAATCGTTGGCGCCGGCGTCGAGCCCCAAAATGGTGTCGGAATCGGTGTCCGCGCCGGTCAGCATGATAATCGGCGATGTGACGCCGCCCCGCCGCATCAGGCGGCAGACCTCCCGACCATCCATGTCGGGTAAGCCGACATCAAGGATGATGACATCGAAATAATCGTCCTTCGATATGTCAAGGGCATCGGCACCGCTGGTTGCCGTCGCGGTGATGAATTCCTCGTGCAACTGAAGCTGCTCGCTCAACATCTCGAGAAGCGGTGCATCATCGTCCACAATCAGAACCTGCTTGCCGGTCGTCATAAAGCGTTCCAAACCTGTTTATGCATGATGGCCTACCTTGCCTTGATGCCACTATAGTAGGGTGCGGGCCGTTCTGAAAAGGGCGCATCCCGCTTTGTCTGTTGGCTCGGCCACGATTTCCGGCTTTCGGCGCGCCGGATTTCGGGCTATGTTGCCGCCACCCGGGCATGATGACCCGATAGACCTTTTCTGACCTCGCGACTTTAAGGCGAATCGATGCCGCACCGTTACACTGTAAATCCGATGCCGGCGTCGCGCGACCCCGTATCGCTGCTGGCGGTGGACCGCTGCGTCTCGGAACTCAGGCGCGGGCGGATCGTCGCGGTCAGGGGAAGCGGCGGCGCCTCGGCGCTGGTTCTGGCCGCCGAGGCGGTGACCCCCGAGGCTCTTAATGAAATCTCCGCGGCGAGCAATAGCCGTCCGGGCCTGGTCATCACCCGTCGCCGCGCCGAAGTTCTTGGCCTGACAAGCGGCGACGACATGGTGATGACGCTCGCCGCCCACGCCGAGTGGAAGGCCGAGGCCATTCTCGATATCGCCGATCCGCTGTCGGCGCTGGGGGCCGGGACGCCGGACGGGTTCGATATCGTTGGCGCCGCGGCCTTCAGTTGCGAGGCCGCCGCCATCGGCCTGGTCAAGCTGGCCCGCCTGCTGCCGGCGGCGGTGGTCGCCGTTCGGGACGCTCCGGACAGCGAAGACCTGAATGTTTGGGCCGTACGCCACGATATGCTGGTGGTCGATGCCGGCGATGTTTTTCAGTACGAACACACGGCGGCACGATCCTTAAAGGCGGTCAGCGAGGCCCGCGTTCCCCTGACGGCGGCGGAACATACCCGCATCGTCGCGTTCCGGCCGCTCGACGGCGGCCTGGAACACCTCGCCATTATCATCGGCGATCCGACCGATCAGGTTGCCGGTGCGGGGGTTTTGACCCGCCTGCATTCGGAATGTTTCACCGGCGATCTGCTGGGCAGCCTGCGCTGCGATTGCGGCGACCAGCTGCGCGGCGCCATTGAAGAAATCGCCCGGGCCGGTGGTGGGATCTTGTTGTATCTGGCCCAGGAAGGCCGCGGCATCGGGCTGGTCAACAAGCTGCGCGCCTACGAACTTCAGGATCGTGGGTTCGATACCATCGACGCCAATGAGCAGCTGGGTTTCGATGCCGATGAACGCGTCTACCTGCCCGCCGCCGAAATGTTGCGTCAGCTAGGCTTCGAGAAAATTCGCCTGATGACGAACAATCCCGACAAAATAAGCGCGCTGTCCAAATTCGGCGTCGACGTCAAGGGCCGCGTCGCCCATACCTTCCCGGCCAACAAACACAACGAAAGCTACCTGCAGACCAAAGCCGGGCGCAGCGGTCATTTGATCTAGCCGTTAAGGCCGCTCCCTAGCCCCGTCGTCGGTCGGATCGGCGACAGAGGCCACCCCAAAAGCGATCATCAGCCAGATCGCCCCCAACCACCAGCCCTGCCAGGCGCCATAACTGACCGAAAAAATCGTCAGGCCGGTGACGAAAGCGCCAGAAAGCATCGAGCGCTCGAAATTGTTCCTGATGACTGCCAGTCGGCCCATGATGAAAAAAAGGCTGCCTGCGAACAGCAGCGCACCGACCAGCCCCAACTCAAGCCAAACCTGAAGAACGCCGTTATGCGGGTGAAGGGGGATCGGCTCAAACAGGTTCGCCCACTTGGTGTTGGCCCCTTCGCCGCCGAAATGATACTCAACCTTTTTATCGGCGCCGTAAAATGCCCGTGCCGTATCGAAACCGGATCCCAATAACGGACGCTTGAAGATAAGCCCCGCCGTCGTCTGCCAGATTACCAGTCGGTGTTGTGACGACCCCGGCAGGACGGCCGCACTGTTATTGGGCTGCAGTGGATCGGGCAGCATCGTGACGACCCAGGGGGCGGAAAGGACGCCGACAACGAACAGGACGGAAAATCCCCTAAGGGCCGATTTGCCTCCGAGCAAAGTGATCAATGCCGCCGCCAGTCCGACCACGAGGGCGACCTTTTGGGAATCGGCCTCGCAGGCGGCGAGGACGCCAACCCCGACCGCCAAACCGACACCGGCCCACGCAGAGCCAAACCGCCGCCTGACGACCACGGCCCATGGCAGCAGGAAAATAGCCGTCACGGCCGCTCCCTGATTTATCGAGCGCAGCAACACGGCCGCGGTTTCAGGCGGCCGCCCGATGAGCCTCAATGCCGCCGAATACAGGGGATCGCCGAAAGAAACTTCGATGCCGATGATGGCAAGCCCCAGCACCCCGCCGGCGATTAAACCGGTCTCGAAGGCATGCTTCGAAGCGCCTTGCAGGCGGCGGGCGGTGGACGCCAACAGCAAACCAAGGATCAAGACCAGCCCCAGCACCAGCGCGCCCTTGAGGGATACGCCGGGCGTCATTGACCAGATCGCGCTGGCGGCGGACAACATGGCGAAGCCGGCGGCAAGGGCCATGCTCCACCCGGCCATGACCGGCCAGCCTCTTTTGTGGGCCAGATTGGCAATCAGGCAGGATAAGCCCGCAACACCGAACAACGGGGCCATCCCCTTTGGGGCAAACAGCGCGACGGGAAGGGCCAGGAAAGCGATCAGGCCGAGAATACGGCCATCGGCCAGGGAAGAAGTTCGTTCTGCTGTCGGGGTCATGGGGCTTCTTGTTTCATCGTAGGCTGGCCGCTCTTTTGAACCAGCGAAGACTATCGTCTTTCCCGCGTATTGCCAAGGCTGTCAGATATTGGCCTTGACGTTCACATCATGAACGGCTTATGTTCGTGCCGTGAACGCGGTTGCCGCAATGCATTGGATTCAATTGGAATTTAGCCTGCATGGCCCCAGACAGACCATCGTCGAGCCAATCAGACGCCGAAATGAAGATTACGCTTGGGCTGCTGAACGCGGTGCATGATAACAGTGCGCTGTCGCAGCGCTCGATGGCCAAGGAACTCGGCATCGCGCTCGGCCTGGCCAACAGCTATCTCAAGCGGTGTATCAAGAAGGGTTTGATCAAGGCCAATCAGGCGCCGGCCAACCGCTATGCCTATTACCTGACCCCCAAGGGCTTTGCCGAAAAGGGTCAGTTGACGGTGCGCTACCTGACCATGTCGTTTGACTTTTTCCGGCATGCCCGAACTCACTGCGCCGACACATTCGACTTCTGTGTCGCCCGCGACTGGAACAGGGTCGGGCTTGTCGGGACCAGCGATCTGGGCGAAATCGCCATCCTGTGCGCGCGCGAGCATCCCATAGACTTTGCGGGCTTCATCGATCCCGACTGTGAGGCGCCGACGTTCTCGGGCTTGCCCGTCTATGCCAGCGCCGCCGATATGGGGGCGGTCGATGTTTATGTGATCGTCGATCTGTCGGCCCCGCAGGCGGCCTTCGATAGCCTGAACAAGAGCGTCCCGAGCGAGCGCATTCTGGCCCCGCAACTCTTGAATGTGTCGCGCCAGGGCAGGCCGGGAGGACTGTCGTGACCCTGACATCGCCGACCCAGTGGTGTGTGGCTAATACCCACGTCAACGCCGAAACCGCCGCCGCCGCCCATTTGCAGCGTCAGGGATTTACGGTCTATCTGCCTTTGTACAGCAAATTGCGGACCCACGCCCGTCGCAGCGAATGGGTGTCGCGGCCGCTGTTCCCCCGCTATCTGTTTGTTGGCGTCAGCGAGATTAATCGGCGCTGGCGGGCGATAAATTCGACGATTGGCATCAGCCATCTGGTCAGTTTCGGCGGCCAGCCGGCACCGGTCAGCGACGATTTGATTTCCGACCTGCGGGCCCGTGAGGACGAAACGGGCATGGTGCGGCTTGCGGCCGCCTCGCCGTTCAGGAAGGGCGAGGCGGTGACGTTTCTTTCCGGCGCGCTTTGCGATCACGCCGGAATTTTCGAGTGTATCGACGATAAGGACCGCGTCGTTGTCCTGCTGGATTTGCTGGGACGTAAAATCAAGGTCCGGGCGCCGATCGAAACCGTTCAGGCCTGCGCCTGAGCGGATAACAACCGGGCTTCGGCCCGACCATCCTGTACGGCGCTCCGGGCGGTGATTTCACCCGGAGTGCGGTAGCGTGGAAAAATGCCATCAGACCCACTGGAGAAACATTGCTGATGTCCTGGAAGAATCGCCGTGTGCTCGTTACCGGCGCGGACGGCTTTATCGGCTCCCATCTGGCCGAACGGTTGGCCGGGCTTGGCGCCGACGTCACGGCGCTGGCCCTGTATAATTCGTTCGACGCCAGCGGCTGGCTCGACGACAGCCCGGCGCCCGTGCGCGACGCGATGACGGTGGTCCGCGGCGACGTTCGCGACCCCCATCAAATGGCCGACCTGTGCAAGGGTCAGGACGTGGTGATGCATCTGGCGGCGTTGATCGCCATTCCCTATTCCTATGATGCGCCGTCGAGCTACGTGCAAACCAATGTCCAGGGGACGGTCAATATTCTGCAAGGGGCGTTGAAGGCCGGCGTCTCGCGCGTCGTCCATACCTCGACCAGCGAAGTCTATGGAACGGCCCTGTTCACGCCGATCACCGAAGACCATCCGCTGCAAGGGCAGTCACCTTATTCAGGCAGCAAAATCGCCGCCGACATGATGGCCGATTCTTTTGCGCGCGCGTTCGATTTGCCGGTCGTCACCTTGCGGCCGTTCAATACCTATGGCCCGCGCCAGTCGGAACGGGCGGTGATCAGCACGGTGATCCGCCAGGCCCTCGACCCGAAGTGTGGCAGCATCCGGGTTGGCGACCTGACGCCGACCCGCGATTTCAATTTCGTCGATGATACCGCCGCCGCCTTCCTCGCCGCCGCCGAACTGGATGACGCGCATATCGGCCAGACCTTCAATGCCGGTTCCGGCCGGATGGTTTCCATCGGCGACACGGTCGAGATGGTCCGGCGGGTCACCGGTACCGATAAGCCGGTCCTTCAGGAGGCGCATCGCAAACGGCCCGAAAAAAGCGAAGTCATGGCCCTGATGGCGGATCCGACGAAGCTGCAAGAAGCCTCGGGCTGGGGCGCCGCGACGACCCTTGAAGAAGGCATCGCCCGGACGGCCGATTGGTGGCGCGGCCGCATGGACCGGGTCCGCGCCGGGGCGGGATATATGACCTGATGGGCTCCGCCATCCCCGAAATCGACTCGATCCTTGGCGTCTTCGCAGACCTTCTGCCGACAAGCGCCGCCCTGCACGAGCCGGAAATCGCCGGCAACGAGTGGGCCTATGTGAAGCAATGCCTGGATAGCGGATGGGTGTCTTCCGCCGGGCAACACATCGGCCGCTTCGAAGGCGCGCTGTCTGACTTCACCGGGGCCGCCCACGCCGTCGCCACCGTCACCGGCACGGCGGCGCTGCATACGTGTTTGATGTTGGCCGGGGTGAAGGCCGACGATGAAGTGATCGTGCCGGCGCTGACCTTCGTGGCGACCACCAACGCCGTGGCGTATATGGCGGCCCATCCCCATTTCGCCGATAGTGAAGAACGGACGCTGGGTCTGGACGCCGCTAAACTGGAGGCTCACCTGAGCGACATCACCGACGTCAAAGATGGCGCCTGCATCAACCGCTTGACGGGCCGCCGCATCTCGGCCGCCGTCTGCATGCATACCTTCGGCCACCCTGTCGATCTGGACGCCCTGGCCGAGGTTTGCGGGCGTTTTAAGATTACCCTGATCGAAGACGCCGCTGAATCGCTGGGCTCTTATTACAAGGGGCGGCACACCGGAAACCACGGGCGGCTGGCGGCGCTCAGTTTCAACGGCAACAAGGTCATGACCACCGGCGGCGGCGGCGCGGTGCTGACCAACGATGCGGAACTGGCGGTGGCGGCGAAGCACCTGACGACGACGGCGAAGCTACCGCACGCCTTCGAGTTTATCCATGACCGGACGGCCTACAACTATCGCCTGCCCAATATCAACGCCGCGCTGGGGCTCGCCCAAATGGAACAACTGGCCTCGAAGCTGGACCGCAAACGGACCTTGGCGGCGTCCTACCGCGATGCTTTCAGGACCGTAAGCGGCTTGCGTTTTTTCGAAGAACCCGAAAACTGCAGCAGCAATTACTGGCTTAACGTGTTGGTGCTCGACAAGGATCGCCGGGATGTCCGCGATGACATTCTTGTCGCCGCCAACGCCGCCGGATTTGGCTGCCGCCCGGTGTGGCGTCCGATGCATATGTTAGCGCCCTATCGGGATTGCGCCCGCATGGACCTGAGCGTTGCCGAAGATTTGTACGGCCGTATCATCAACATACCCTCGAGTCCGGGGTTGGCGGGAAGCCCGAATAATGGCGCGTAGGATTTCCGTCGTTACCGGTGGCCGTGCCGAATACGGGTTGCTGTATTGGCTGCTCAAGGAAATCGAGGCCGATGCCGCTCTTGAATTGCAGTTGGTTGTAACGGGCATGCACCTGTCTGAAAAATTCGGCAACACCTATCGCGCCATCGAAACGGACGGCTTCGATATTGCCGAAAAAGTCGATATGGAAATTGGCGAGGACAGGCCCGCCGCGCAGGCCCGGTCGATGGGGCGCGGCATCGTCGGCATGACGGCGGCGTTTGCGCGGCTGCGGCCGGATATCGTGGTCGTGCTTGGCGACCGGTATGAAATTTTCGCCGCCGCTCAGGCCGCCATGCTGAGCAAGACCCCGATCGCCCATATCCACGGCGGCGAAATTACCGAGGCCGCCATGGATGACGCCATGCGTCACGCCATTACCAAAATGGCCCATCTGCATTTTGTCGCCGCCGCACCCTATCGCGACCGGGTGATCCGGATGGGCGAGGCGCCGGAACGGGTGTTCGTGACCGGCGCGCCGGGGCTGGACAACATCGCCCGTCTGGATTTACCCGACGTCGCGGCGCTGCAAGCCGATTTGAAATTTCCATTGCGCGGCGGCTTCTTCCTTGTCACCTACCACCCGGCCACCCTGGGCGAGACGGATCCGGGCGACGCCGTGCGGCAGCTTCTTGGCGCGCTTGATGAATTTCCGCAACGACCCTGCATCATCACCGGCGTTAACGCCGACCCCGGCCACGACGCGGTGTCGTTGCGACTGGCGGACTATGCCGCGGCCAACCCGGACCGGGTTCTGCTGCGCCAATCGCTGGGTCAGCGAAATTATCTGGGGGCGATGAAGCACTGTGCCGCGGTGATCGGAAATTCCTCAAGCGGCATCATCGAAGCGCCGGCGATGAACGTGCCGACGGTCAATATCGGCGACCGTCAAAAAGGCCGGATTAGGGCGGCGTCGGTGATTGACTGTATCGAGGATCAGGTGATGATCGTCGCCGCGATTAACGAGGCGCTCAGTCCGGCCTTCGCGTGGACGGCCTTCGGCGAGGCCAACCCATATGGCGAGGCCGGGGCGTCCGGCGCGATCAAGGATGTGCTCAAGGGCGCGCCTCTCGACGGCATCCTGATAAAACAGTTTTACGACGTTGGGGCCGCGCCATGAGCGTTTTCATCATTGCCGAAGCCGGCGTCAATCATAACGGCGACCACAAGATGGCGCGGGCATTGGTCGATGCGGCGGCCGATGCCGGGGCCGACGCCGTCAAATTCCAGACCTTCAGGGCCGCCCATCTGGTGACCGAAGCGGCGCCGAAGGCGGACTACCAAAAGACCGCCACCGGACCATTGGAAAGCCAGTTCGATATGCTTAAGCGGTTGGAGTTAAGCGACGACGCGCACCGGGACCTTCTGGCGCGGTGTTCAGAACGGGGCCTTCAATTCATGTCGACGCCGTTTGACAGCGCCAGTCTTGAATTTCTTGTCGATGACCTGTGCCTCGATACCTTGAAGCTGTCGTCCGGTGACGTTACCGACGGGCCGTTTTTGCTGGCCATCGCGCGAAGCGGCAAGAAACTCATCATGTCGACCGGCATGAGCACGCTGCAAGAGGTCGAACAGGCCCTGGCCGTGCTGGCCCTCGGCTATACGCAACCTGCGGCGGTTACGCCCGATGACGTGGCCCTGCGCCGGGCCTTCGATTCCAGCGACGGCCGCGCCGCGCTACGGGAAAAGGTGACGCTGCTTCATTGCACCACCGAGTATCCGGCGCCGCTTGAAGACGTCAACCTGCGTGCGATGGACACGCTCCGCGAGGCCTTCGGGCTGCGGACCGGTCTTTCCGACCACACCCCGGGAACGGTGGCGGCGGTTGCTGCTGTTGCGCGCGGGGCCGTTGTGATTGAAAAGCACTTCACCCTCGATCGCGCCTTACCCGGCCCGGATCATGCGGCGTCGCTGGAACCGGATGAACTGAAAAGCCTGGTCGATCAAATTCGGGCCGTCGAGGCGGTGCTGGGCGATGGCGTTAAAGTGCCGCGCCCGTCGGAAACCGGCAACCGGAAGATCGCCCGAAAAAGTCTGGTCGCGACACGGCCCATCAAACAGGGCGAAACGTTCAGCGAAGATAATATGACCGCCAAACGACCGGCAACGGGACTTTCGCCGATGCGTTTCTGGGCCGTCCTCGGCACCACCGCGACGCGGGATTTCGCCACCGACGAGGCCATCGAGATATGAACATTATCATCATCGGCGCCGGCGATCACACCCGCGTCGTCATCGATGCCCTGTTAAGCGCCGGCGAAACCATTACCGGCATGACGGATGCGTCGGCCGGCCTGCACGGCGGCAGCCTATTAGGAGTGCCCGTGCTTGGCCCCGACGATGTGTTGGGCGATCACGGACCGGAGACGACACGCCTTGTTGTCGGCGTTGGCTCTGCCGATTTGCCGACGGCCCGCCGGTCGATTTTCGAAAAATTCAAGGCGCAAGGGTATGGCTTTGCCAACGTCATCCACCCCGCCGCCGTTATTGGCCGCGAGGTCCGTCTGGGCGAAGGCGTGCACATTATGGCCGGCGCCGTCATTCAGCCCTTCGCGGTGATTGGCGATAACGCTATCGTCAACACCCGCGCCGGGGTCGATCACGATTGCCGGATCGGCGCCCACACGCACATTGCGCCGGGGGCGACCCTGTCCGGCGGAATATCGGTCGGTGCAGGCAGTCACATCGGTTGTGGGGCGACTGTCCTTCAAGGGCTGAGCATCGGGCACGGTGTCCTGGTCGCGGCCGGGGCGACGGTCTGCCACGACATACCAAACGGGGCCCGGGTCGCGGGCACTCCGGCAAAAGGTATCGCGCGATGAAGACCTGGAAAAATGCCGTCATCGGGCCGGACACGCCGATCCTGGAAGCCATTCGTATTCTCGATGAAGCATCGATGCAGATATGCCTGGTGGTGGATGATCGCCAGGCCCTGGTCGGGACGATAACCGACGGCGATATCCGGCGCGGCATCCTGCGGCAGGTGGCGCTTGCCGACCCTGTAGGAAAGATCATGAACACGTCCCCGCAGACGGTTGGCCCCGATAAAAAGGATCAGGAAATTCTTGATTTGATGGCCAGCCTTTCAATCCACCAGATTCCGGTTATCGACGAAGCCGGGCGGGTGCTCGACCTGAAGGCGGTGGATCATCTGGTCAGCGCCCGGGTCAGCAAGCCGAATTGGGTCGTGCTGATGGCGGGGGGATTGGGGTCACGCCTGCACCCAATCACCGAGACGGTGCCCAAGCCGATGATCCCGGTCGGTTCGAAGCCGGTTCTGGAAACGATTCTGGAAAATTTTGTCGAACAGGGCTTTCGGAATTTTTACATCTCGGTCAACTACAAGGCGGAAATGGTCGAAGAGTATTTCGGCGATGGCAGTCGTTGGTGCGCCGAAATCCGGTATCTGCACGAAGACGTACGTTTGGGAACGGCGGGCCCGCTGGGCCTGATCGATGAGATTCCCGAAAACCCGCTGCTGGTTATGAACGGCGACCTGCTGACCCGCGTTAAATTCGAAAACATACTCACCTATCACCATGAACGCGCCGCGACGGCGACAATGGCCGTGCGCGAATATGATTTTCAGGTGCCGTTCGGTGTGGTTCAGATCGAAGACACCAACATCGTCGGCATTGACGAAAAGCCCGTCCATAAATTTTTCGTCAACGCCGGCATCTACGTGATCGAACCCGATGTGCTATCGCTGATCGACCGCGGCAAACCCCATGATATGCCGGACGTGTTTCAGTTAATGATCGACACCAAAAAGACCACGTCTGTTTTCCCGGTTCGCGAATACTGGCTCGACATCGGCAGGCTCGATGATCTCGATCAGGCCAACCGGGAATTCGACGCCAACTTTAACAATCGCTGAACGCTCACATTCCTCAAGGACTCCCCATGACGGCACTCCCCTTAAGCACCATATTTGATCTGACGGGCAAGACGGCGATCGTTACCGGCGGCTGCGGGATCATCGGCAACAAGGTTTGCCGTGGCCTGGCCGCCCATGGCGCGACCGTCGTTATCGCCGATATCGAGGGCGGCCGTGCGGCCCTGCTGGCCGAGGAAATTACCGATGTGTACGCGACCCGGGCGCGCGGCATTTCGTGCGATGTCGCCGACCCCGACTCTGTCGCCGACATGGTGCGCGAAACGGTGGCGGCATACGGCGACATTCACATTCTGCACAACAATGCCGCGACCAAGTCTCGCGACATGAAAAAGTTCTTTGCGCCGGTCGAAGAATACGACCTTGAAACATGGCGCGAGATTATGGCCGTCAATCTGGACGGTATGTTTCTGGTGGCTCAGGCGGTTGGGCGGCGCATGGTCGAACAGGGCGTCGGCGGCAGTATTATTCAGACAGCCTCGCTGTACGGCATCACCGCCCCGGATCATCGAATTTACGAAGGCTCCGAATACATGGGCATCGCCATTAACACGCCGCCTGTTTACGCCGCGGCCAAGGCCGGCGTGGTCGGGCTTAGCAAATATCTTGCGACCTATTGGGCGCCCCACAATATTCGAGTCAACACGCTGGTGCCGGGTGGCGTCGAAAGCGGCCAGAATGATGTGTTTCAGGCCAGCTACAGCAACAAGACCCCGCTTGGCCGGATGGCCCGCGATGACGAAATGGTCGGCGCCGTGGTCTATCTGGCCGCCGATGCGTCCAGCTACATGACCGGCCAGATGTTGACGGTCGACGGCGGCTGGACGGCCTGACGGCACAAACACCGGGGATTACGGCACGCAATGAACGTCTTGATTATCGGCTTCGGGTCTATCGGCGCCAAACACGCGCGCGCCCTGGATGGCCTGGGACAAGACGTCGCCGTGGTCAGTCGCCGCAGCGTCGATTGGCCGAATGTCTACGGCGGCATCTCGCAAGCCATTGCCGACTGGAACCCGCAATATGTGGTGGTCGCCAGCCGTACCAGCGAACACCACGCCGATCTGGAAGCATTGAACGCGAGCGGATTTAGCGGCGCCGTCCTGGTCGAAAAACCGGTCTTCGGCCGGGAAACGGACGCGCCGGAAAATTCCTTTTCGGACATCTTTATCGGCTACAACCTTCGCCTTCATCCGCTGCTTGGTCGCCTCAAGGAAATCCTCGATCAGGCGACTCCGTTCGCCGTTCATGCCTATGTGGGGTCCGATCTTACCCGCTGGCGGCCGCGGGCCGATTACCGAAAAACCAATTCCGCGTTCAGAAAAGAAGGCGGCGGCGTCCTTCGGGATTTAAGCCACGAACTGGATTACCTGACCTGGCTGCTTGGACGGTGGACCCGCCTTACGGCCAACGGCGGACACTTCAGCAATCTTCAAATCGACAGTGACGATGTGTTCTCCCTGCTCTATGAAACAGACCGCTGCCCGGTGGTCACCGTTCAGATGAATTATCTCGACAGCCCGCCCCGCCGGGAGATTGTGGCCTTGACGGACAAGGGCGCCGTGCGGGCCGACCTGATCGCCGGAACGCTCGATTTTAAGGGCGCCCGCGAACAGTTCGGCGCCGTCATTCAGGACACTTACGGGACGCAACATCAGGCGGTGATCGATGGCAACACCGCCGACCTGTGTGGGCTGAACGAAGGGTTGGACGTGATGCGAATGATTCTGGCCGCCGAACAGGCGTGCGAACGGAAAACGTGGATAACGCGATGAAACGCCTGTGCACCATTTGCGCCCGTGGCGGCAGCAAGGGAGTCAAGAACAAGAACGTGCGCCCGCTGGGCGGCAAGCCGCTTATCGCCCACAGCATTTTACAGGCGCGCGAGTCGGGCCTGTTCGAGGCCATCGCCGTCAGCAGCGACAATTCAGATATTCTCGAGGCCGCGCGCGCCTGGGGGGCGGACCATCTGGTCGAAAGGCCGGTCGAACTGGCGACGGATATCGCGCCCAAGATGCCGGCCATTCGCCATTGCGCCCAAACGGTGCTGGAGCGCACCGGCGTGAACTTTGATACCTTCGTCGATCTGGACGCGACGTCGCCGCTGCGCATCGCCGGGGATATCGAAGGCGCGGTCGCGCTGCTTGAGGGCAGTACCGCCGACAACGTGATCACCGGCACGCCGGCGCGGCGCTCGCCGTATTTCAACCTGGTCGAACTGGATTCCCGGCAACGTGTCCATCTAAGCAAGCCGCTGGAAGCGCCGGTGGTCAGACGGCAGGACGGCCCCCGTTGTTACGACCTGAATGCGTCCATATACGTCTGGGGCCGCGACGCGCTGTTTTCCGAATTGAAAACGGTAATCGGCGACAACACACTTTTGTTCGTCATGCCCGAGGAACGCTCCATCGATATCGACAGCGATCTCGACTTCCAGTTTGTCGACTTTCTTTTGTCGCGATGAAAGACCGATCATAGAATGCTGCACCGCCTCATCTGGTATTGGAAATGCGACCGGCTTGGCCCGGATATTTTCCTTACCCATTTTTTGTTGTTCTCCCGGCGATTGGCGCGCTGGTTGTGCAACAGGAAATTCAAAGCGTTTGGCGAGAATTCCGAATTCCGCCCCTATGCCTATGCGATATTTCCGTCGCGCATTTCGATTGGCGGCAATGTGGTCATCCGTCCTGGAACAATGCTGTTCGCCGATGAAGATCCCGCGGGGACAATCGTCCTTGAAGACGATGTCATTATGGGTTCGGGCGTCCATTTTTATGTCAACAATCACAAGTTCGACAGGAAAGACATCCCCATCCAATACCAGGGGTATCATCCGCCGAAAGAGATTCGCGTGAAAAAAGGGGCGTGGATCGGGGCCAATGCGATCATCCTCACCGGCGTGACGATTGGCGAGAACGCGGTGGTTAGCGCCGGGGCCATCGTGACTAAGGACGTCGAACCTTTCAGCGTTGTCGGCGGCAGCCCGGCGCGTCTTATCCGAACCATACCGTAACAAGCGCGACGGCCCGACATATGGACACCACGATGTTTTCCGCCACCCAACATTTGCACCCCCAGCCCTATATGCGCGAGCGGTATTCACGGCTGATTCTGGTATCGCACCGCCGTCATATCGATGCCCTCTCGGCCGACGATAAACAGTCGTTGATCGTCTGTAGTGACTGGCTGGTTTGGCGCCAGTGTCGTGATCTTGGCCTTCACTGCCTGCATCTCGAGGCGGGATTGCTGGATGACGCAAAGACCAGCGCCGCCGATACGGACTTCTTCATCCAGGCTAATCAGTGGGTTTACGATCAAGGCAAAGACGTTACGCTTTTCGAAGGCGCCTCGATTGGCAAGCTGTTCACGCGGGAAATCAGTCTGGTGCTGCTTTCGTGTCACCAGATCAAAGAAGCGCTGCGGTGGTTTTGTGCGACGTTCCAACCCGGCGAGATCGTTCTTTTCGATGTTCGTACCGAATACGGGCTTGTTGACGACACCTTGAAGCGCCGCCTGGTGAACGATGCCGCAATCGACTGTGGCGCGTCGGTGGACGACCGTTTGGACGGGCCGGAAAACACGGCCCTGGATTTTCCCTTCACCGACGACTTTCGGGTCCGCCCGGCGCCAGCCGCCGCGTTGTTCTCGAAGACATCGGCTCGCGACGCCCTTCGGTTCGCGTATTCCTTTCTGGTCAGTAAGATTTTTGCGGCGAAATGGCGATGGGACGGAAAACGAAAGCTCGTTCTAATCCTGCCGACCGGGTTGATGTGCCAAAACCTGATCGACAATTACGATCGGCAAAAGGTCGCCGTCGCCCCCCTGTTGTTTGCCCACCGGGAATCCAAGACCTGGGCATTTTTGAAGGCGTGCTGGCAGGGCGGAAGTTTTTTCGCGCATCTTCCCGCGGCCCGGCTGACATCGGCGGACCGACGACGGGTCAGGCACATACGCGATGACGCAAAAAGGCTGTGCGACCGAGCGGACAACGGACTTCAGGGCTGCCTTCGCCACTACGTTCGCCACTACGTGGTGGATCATCCGGATTTCGAAAGATTGTGTCTGGCGGCGAAACGGAGCGCGCGCTTTTTCGATCAAAAAAAACCGGCCCGGATTATTGTTAGTGACGTCATGAACCCCGGAACGCGCGAATATATAGAGCAGGCGTACGCTCGGAACTGCCCGGTCGATTACCTGCCTCACGGCATGCGAATTTCGCGCCAGATACATGATACCCTAAGTGGCGACCCCCATACCCCGGCATTCGTTTCCCGCATGCTTGGCTGGGGCGAACAGGGGCGCGATCATCTGGTCGATACGGACGCCAAATGTGAATTCGTCCGCATCGGCTATCCGGGACTGGACAAGCTGCGCGACATGGCGCCGCCAAACACAATCCGAAGAAACCGCAACGCGTTGATCTTGCCATATTCCGCCGACTCCGAAGGCTTCGTAAATATGGCCAGCATCATCTATCCACTATTGGTCGAAACGGTCCGGGTTGTTCGAAAACACGGTTTTGAAAATATTCGGATCAAAATTCATCCCGGTTCGAAATTCAACAAGGCCTATTACGAAGAGGCCCTTGCGGGGTTGGATGAGCCCGTGGAACTGGTTCACGAAGACCAGGGCTTGTCGGCATATCTGGAATGGGCCGACATCGTCGTCGGGCCGATCGTATCGGGGGCTTTCGTGGAAACGCTTGCCGCGGGGAAACCATTTTACACGTATCTGACTCAGCCAAGCGTCAATGCCAGGGAGTATCTGAGGGGCGTCGACCTGCTGGAGGGTCCCGACGATCTGGATGCAGCACTCGCACGGGGCGATGATCTGGACCCGGAAAGTATCCTTCAGTATTTTTGCAGCGGTTCGGACATCCCCAATGCATCCCGCCGCGTTTGGGAAATTATGGCGGCCTAGAAGGCCAAGCCAGACTAGATAGGAAAAGACAAAGAGAATGGAACAAACCTTAGAGACAAAATACGGGCTTCCGGCAGACGTGTATTATTGCAAGAAATGCGTGCTTTCGAATCAACGCCCGAATTCTGCCGTTGAATACGAACACACGCAGGACAGCAAGAAAGAAACCATCCATTTCAATGAAGATGGCGTTTGCGATGCGTGTCGTACGTCCGAAGACAAACAGCATACCGATTGGGAAGACCGGGAACGCCAACTGCGCGATTTGTGCGACCGGTTCCGGCGCACCGACGGTGGCTATGATTGCATCGTTCCGGGCTCGGGCGGCAAGGACAGTTTCTTCCAGTCCCATATCCTGAAGACCAAATACGGCATGAACCCGCTGACGATCACCTGGGCGCCGCATATTTATACCGATTGGGGGTGGCGTAATTTCCAGAAGTGGATTCACGCCGGTTTCGACAATTCCCTGTTCACCCCGAACGGCCGGGTCCACCGGCTGCTGACGCGGATTGCCGTGGAGCGGCTGTTTCACCCCTTTCAGGCGTTTATGATCGGCCAGAAGGCACTGGCGCCCAAAATGTCCATTCTCCATAATATCCCCCTTGTTTTCTATGGCGAGAATGAAGCCGAGTACGGCAACCCCCGTTTGGACGGCGCCAGCGCGACGCGGGACTGGCGCTATTTCGCGCTGGAAAATAAATCGAAGGTCATGTTGGGTGGCGCGTCGGTGCAGGAACTGAAAGAAGACTTCGGCCTTAACGACAATGATCTTTTAGCCTATATGCCGGCCAACCCGGATGATCTGGAACGGGTCAAGACCGAAGTCCATTATCTGGGCTATTATCTTAAATGGCACCCCCAGGGCGCCTATTACTACGCGCAGGAACACGGGGGTTTTCAGGCCGCACCGGAAAGAACGCCCGGAACCTACAGCAAGTACAACAGCATCGACGACAAGATCGATGATTTTCATTATTACACCACATACATCAAGTTCGGGCTTGGCCGCGCCACATATGATTCCGCGCAGGAAATTCGCAACGACGAAATTGACCGCGACGAAGCCGTGGCGTTGGTGCGCCGTTTCGATGGCGAATTCCCGGAACGGTTCGCCGATGAAATATTCCAATACCTCAGCATCACTGAAAAAGAATACCCACAGGCATCCAGGATGTTTGACCAGCCGATCATGGACAGGGACTATTTCACGAACCTGACCGACACGTTCCGTTCGCCACATTTGTGGCGTCAGGAAAACGGCGCCTGGGTGCCGCGCCACACCGTCTGGAGCGAAGAAACCCGCTGATGTCAAACGTGCGGCTTATCGCCCGGCTCGATGTCAAGGGGCCTAACGTTATCAAGGGCGTACAACTGGAAGGCCTGCGCAAGGTGGGGGATACCCAGGCCTTTGCCCGGCGCTACTATCAGGAAGGGATCGACGAAATCATCTATATGGATGTTGTCGCGAGCCTGTTCGGCAGGAACCATCTGGCCGGAATTATCGAGCGCACGGTGGAAAACGTTTTCATCCCCATCACCGTCGGTGGCGGTATTCGCTCTCGTGACGACGCCAAACAGCTTCTGCGTGCCGGTGCGGACAAGATTGCGATCAATACCGCGGCCATTCTTCGGCCCGGCGTTATCACTGAACTTGCGGAATGGTTCGGAAGCCAGTGTGTGGTTTTATCGATCGAGGCGAAACAGCAATCGAATGGCCGCTGGGAAGCCTACACCGATAATGGGCGCGAACGCACCGGCCTCGATGTTGTCGAATGGGCCGTCAGGGGCCAGCAATTGGGTGCCGGTGAAATATTGTTAACGTCGGTCGACAAGGAAGGCGGCCGTATGGGTTTTGATGCTGATCTGGTTCGAGCCGTATCGACGGCCGTCGGCATTCCGGTGATTGCCTCGGGCGGCATGGGAACCGTCGATCATCTGGTCGATGTGGTCACCGACGGTCGGGCCGATGCCGTCGCCATCGCCGACGCGCTGCATTTCAACCGCTTAAGCCTCGACGACATCCGCACCGGTGCTCATGCAGCCGGACTGTCCTTATGCTCTCATCAATAGCGATACCGATTTGATCAAACACAAACCCCTAATTACCGTCATCGACTATGGCGCCGGGAACATCCTGAGTGTCACACGCGCCCTGGAACAGGTCGGCGCGGAGGCAATCGTCAGCAGCGACCCGGGCGCCGTCGAGCGGGCCGAAAAAGTGTTGTTGCCGGGCGTCGGCGCCTTCGGCCGGGCAATGGAAATTCTGCGGCGGCGCGCCTTGGTCGAACCGATCCGCGCACACGCCGCCAGCGGTCGACCGTTCATGGGGATTTGCCTTGGCATGCAATTGATGTTGGATGGAAGCGAAGAATTTGGCGGCCACGAAGGGCTTGGATTAATTCCGGGCGACGTGGTGGCCATTCCCCGAACAACGGCAGGCGGCGAGCCTCATAAGATTCCGCATATCGGATGGAATGTTCTTACCCAGCCGCAACCGGGCCGCTGGAAGAACACCGTCATGGACGGCGTCGAGGCGGGCACCGGAATGTACTTCGTGCATTCGTTCACGGCGTCGCCCGCCAACGATTCCGATCGCCTCGCCGACACCGATTACAATGGCCGCCTGATATCGGCGGCAATACAACGAGACGCCCTCACCGGCCTGCAATGCCACCCGGAAAAAAGCGGCTCCGTCGGTCTTGGAATTCTGAAAAATTTTGTCGAACAGTGAGGCGCTCCGGAAAACACCCCGTGCCACGCGGGGCAGGCCCCGACTGCGGATGACGTTAATGATCCTCACCGAAGCCACCTTGCCGCGGCTGTTATGGCGTAGCGTTCTCGGCAAGCATACCCGTATCGTTGCCTGTCGGTCGCTCATCGGTGGTTCGACGCGGCGTCTGGAGTGGCTCGTCGGCCGCCTCAAGGCGAAGGGCCGGGTCAGCCGGGTTTCGGACACGAGACCGGACCTCATCCCGCTTGCCGATTATGGCGACCTGATGCGGTTGGCCGATCCATTCGTTGATGCGGAACCATGGATTGGTAAATTTTTCCGGTTCGACAAGGCCGACGATCAATATGGCGAGTATGCGATCGCCTATCGTCACGTATGCTGTAATGCCGTTTTTCAACGCTTTGGCACGGCTCATGTTATCCATGGCATGGTTTCGGGTGAACCGACGGGAGAGCCGCGAATTTGCGGTTTCGATGCCGTTGACCGATCATATTATCAGGATCGATTTTCAGCAGACCTTCCCGGCAGCGCCGGCCGGTCGTATCTGGTGACCGTTCTTAACTTCGCCCTCATGCTGGCCGGCATCTTCCGTTCGGCCCTTTGGATTCTTCGACGGATCCGCCTGGCGCCGCCGCCGCCGAAAGCGGTGTTCATGGGCAGTGATTATCTGGGAGGGGACCGCGACCGGCAGCTGTGGGACGAGGTGATCGATGGCGGCGGGGACGTTATGGCCGTCATGCGAAACCCCGGTGTGAGTGCGGCTTACGGCGAAACCATGGGCCGATATCCCTATTGCGAAACCTCAGACGGCTGGTTTTCGTCCGGCGGCGGCCTGACCGCGCTGGGCGAAATGATACGCCATAGTGTCGGCTTGTTCCGCCGGGGGTACCGCCTGCCACCCGAATTTTTCCGGAAGCTGGTTGTGCTTCCCCATAAACGCATGGTCTACCGGGCACTTTTCAACCGCTATCGTTTCTCATATTTCTGGGCCCGCGATGAATACAACTCCGACCATATTGTGCGTAGTCAGGAGCTGCGAAAGACGGGCGCCGTGTCGATGGGGATCATGCATGGCATTCCCAGCATTTGTGTCTTGTCCCATCAATGCCGATATCTCGATTTTGATCGGTTCTATATGATTGGCCACGATCAATATGAGCGTCTTTACCGCGACACCTGGCCATCATACATGGCGGTGCGTTCGACTGGCTCATTCGGCTTGACGCGGGACGAGATGGAGAGGATGGCGGAGCCGCGACCAAACAACATCGTCTGCTTCCTCAGTCCGTCGTATCACCAGGAAGCCATTCTGGCCGGGATGGAAGAGATTGCCCACCGCTTTCCCGACCGCAAGGTTTTCCTGAATATCAAAACAAAAAAATATATCACGGGTGCCTTTGGTGACGCGTTGACGCGCCTGCTGGAACGAGCGCCGGAAAACCTGATCCTTAACGAGCAGCGCTCCTACGAACTGCTGCTCGATTGCCAGTATGTGATCAACGAAAGCAGCACCCTGACGGCAGAGGCCGCTCAATTCGGGCTTTGCGCCTTCGTGCTTGATCCCGACCAGCGCACGAAGAATCTATATTACAGGAGAATTCCGGAAATTTGCCTGACGTCGAGCGCACGGATCGCCGACCGCATCCGCCAGATTGAAGCGGGTGAATGGAAATATCCGCGCGACCGGTTCGGCTCGATTATTAATCTCACAGGCCCGGTTTTCTGGGACCTGGTCCGAACCGACATGGGGTTGCCGCCGGGCAATGCGACGGTTGGTGCGGGCGCTGACGGAGAGGCAGAGCTTTTTCACGACAAGGCATGACATGACATACCTGAACGAACTTAAAGATACATACCCTCAACTCGAGCCGGTGATGGATGACGTCGCCGGGGCCCTGTCCCTGCTGCTGGACGGCATTCGCGCCGGCGGCACCGTTCTGACCTGCGGCAATGGCGGCAGCGCGGCGGACGCGGAACACATCGTCGGCGAACTGATGAAAGGCTTTCATTTAAGGCGCCGACTGTCGCGCCTCGATGCAGGCCCGTTCATTGAAGCCTTCCCTGAGGACGGCGCCGCCATCGCCGCAAACCTGCAAAAGGGCATCGCCGCGGTTTCGCTGGTTTCCAATGCCGCCCTTGGCAGCGCCATCATTAACGATATGGAACCGGCCTACGAATTTGCCCAACAGGTCTACGCCCTGGGCCGTGCGGGTGACGTTCTGATCGGCATCTCGACCTCCGGCAATTCGAATAATGTGGTTAATGCGCTTAAAGTGGCACGGGCCAACGGTTTGAAGACCATCGCCCTGACTGGTGAAGGAGGCGGTAAGCTTAAGGGGCTCGCCGACACCAGCATCTGTGTCCCGGCCTCGCGGGTCGATAAAATCCAAGAACTGCACTTGCCGGTCTATCATTGCCTGTGCGCGGCGCTCGAAGATGCATTGTTCGGCGAAAACGTCAGCGCGGACATATCGGAGACACTGTCGCGGTCGGTGGCCCGTGGGAAACCGTCGCTGCCGAAGACAATCGAGCTTGTCGTATTTGACTTTGATGGCGTCTTTACCGATAACAAGGTCTACACGGCTCAGGATGGCACCGAAACGGTCATGTGTGACCGTCGCGACGGGCTTGGTATCGAAATGTTGCGCAACGCCGGCGTCCCGATGTTCATATTGTCAAAGGAGACAAACCCCGTCGTCGCCGCGCGCGCCGGAAAGCTGAAAATGAATGTTCACGGCGGCTGTGATGACAAGGCGCCATTCCTGGACCGGTACTTTGCCGAGAACCGGATAGACCCCGCCAATGTCATTTATATGGGCAATGACCTTAACGATTTTGATGCCATGCAACGTGTCGGGTTTTCGGTTGCACCGGCGGATTCTCATCCCGACATCATACGAATAGCCTCGTTGGTGCTTCCCGAAAACGGTGGAAACGGCGCCGTAAGAGCCCTCAGCGAATTCATTTTACAAAATACAGGAGAGTAATTGTGTCGATATTTGTTATTGCTGAAATCGGAATCAATCATAATGGCGACCTCGATATCGCTAAGAATTTGATTGACGTCGCGGTTAACGCCGGTGCCAATGCCGCCAAATTCCAGAAGCGCGATATCAACGAAGTCTACACTCAGGACTTACTGGATGGGCCGCGGGAAAGCCCTTGGGGCACGACCCAGCGTGAGCAGAAGGCCGGTCTGGAATTCGGCGCCGAAGAATACGCCGAGATCGACCGCTACTGTAAAGAGAAGGGTATCGAGTGGTTCGCCTCGGCCTGGGACCTGAACAGCCAGAAATTCCTGCGTCAGTTCGATTGCAAGTATAACAAGGTGGCCTCGGCCATGATCGTCTGGGAAGATTTACTCAAGATGATCGCCGAGGAAGGCAAGCATACCTTTATTTCGACAGGCATGAGCACGGAAGCCGATATTGAGCGCGCCATAAAGATCTTCCGTGACGCCAATTGCCCGTTCGAACTGATGCACTGCGTTTCGACATATCCGTTGTCCGATGAAGACGCCAACCTGAGTTGTATTGTCACCCTGCGCGAGCGGTTCGGCTGTGATGTCGGCTATAGCGGACATGAAGCCGGCCTCGCGGTATCTTATGGTGCGGCGGCCCTTGGAATCACATCCCTGGAGCGCCATATAACCATCAGCCGCGCCATGTATGGTTCGGATCAGGCCGCGTCGGTCGAACCGAACGGGTTTAGCGCCCTTGTCGGTTCGGTCCGCAAGATTGAGGCCGCCATGGGAGAGGGAAAGATCGGGTACCATCCGTCGGAAGTGCCGATCGCCAAGAAATTGCGGGAACATCTCGTCTGGGATGAAGATAATATTTCGGGAAACTAGGGTTTCTATAACGGTCGTTTCTCTTCAGAGAGATTAGAGGAAAATAATATGAACACCACACCGTTGGTCAAGGACACTTTAGATGTCGGGGGGCGCGTCCTGTTTGTCATTCCGGACAACTATCAGGACGACAACGTATTTCCCTTGGGACCAGGGTATCTCGCCGCCTGCCTGCAACTCGCCAACGTTGAGGTGGATACTTATTGTATGGATGTTTATCACCATTCAAACGAAGAGCTTGCGGCATTTCTTGAAGGCAAACCCTACGACCTTGTCTGCCTCGGCTACATGGGGCCGCGCTTCAAAAAGGGCGTCGATGAGACCTGCAAGACAATCCGCAGCGTTTTGCATCCCGACAGCTGGTTCGTGATTGGCGGATATGGCCCCAGCTCGTGCCCGGACTTCATGCTGCGGGAAACCGGCGCCGATGTCCTTGTCGTCGGCGAAGGCGAAGAGACTATTATTGAAGTGATGATGGCGAAGCGGGGGCACGGCATAAAGCTGGAAGACATTCAAAGCGTCGTCTTCTTGAAAGACGGCGAAGCCATCGCGACGCCGCGGCGGCGGACCATCAAGTATCTTAATACGGTGCCGATGCCGGCCTGGGACCTGTTCCCGATGGAGAGCTATGCGACCAGTTTGAAGTTCGCCAAAATGGAAGACACCGACAGGGCGTTTCCGCTGATATCGACGCGCGGTTGCACCGATAAGTGCTCGTTCTGCTTCCGCCTCGACAGCGGCATCCGAATCCGCAAGCCCGAGCAGGTGGTTGCCGAAATGAAAGAGCTGAACACCCGATGGGGTATCAACTACTTCTATTTTGTCGACGAACTGGCGATTGTGTCGCGGACCCAAATTCTCAGGTTGCTGAGCCTGATCAAGGAAGAATTGCCGCCAATCAAGTTCCGCATGGACTGCCGTGTCACCATGTTCGACGACGAAATCGCGATCGCCCTCAAAGAAGCGGGTTGCGTCTTTCTCAATGTCGGCTTCGAGACGTCCTCGCAGGAAGTGCTCGATCAGATGAACAAGCGCGCCACCGTCGACCAGAACGTGGCCGCCGCCGAAACCGCCATGCGCAACGGCATCGGCATCGGCATCAACATGATTTGGGGTATGCCGGGCGATTCTTTGGAAACGATGCGCCAAAATGCGGAATTCATCAAACGGTTCAACCAGTACGACCAGATCCGGACGATCCGCCCGGTAACACCGTACCCGGGATCGCCGCTGTTTAACATGGCGGTGGAAAAGGGCGATCTGGCGGGTCCGGAAGACTTCTATGAACGCTTCAAAAATTCGGACCTTTACATGGTTAATTTTGTCGGCGTCGCCGAAGAAGATATCTATAAAACCCTGTTCGAGGTCAATCAGGATCTGATTCACGACCATTTCCGGAATACCAGTGGCGATATGGACGTGGCCGAGGATCTGATAGAGCGTTTTCGTGATCTGTACTTCAATGGCGCGACCGAATTCCGGGGACCGCGTCAGCTTTCCAGCAACAAACACGTGCGCGCCGATTCCGCCACCACACAAGGCATTTGGGATGACCTCGAATTGAAAGAGGGCTCCCGCCTGTCGGGCATGTAGGGCGCCCGGTATCTTCGGAAACAGTCAAACAATATGATTCCCGCCTTCATCACGGTGCGCTCGGCATCCACCCGGCTGCCCGGAAAATGCCTGCTGCCATTCGGCGGGGGGAATGTGATCGAACACATCATCACCCGGTCGCAGCACTACGGGCTTGACCCTATTGTCTGCACCACCACCGAACGGGCGGACGATGTATTGGCCGCCATCGCCGAAACCAGGGGCGTGCGCTGCTTTCGCGGCGCGACCGATAACAAGCTGAAACGGTGGGCCGATTGTTGCGCCCACTTCGGCCTTGACGCCTTCCACACGGTAGATGCCGACGACCCCTTCTTTGACGGCGAGGAAATGACCCGCAGCTTTAAGCTGTTGACCGATAAGGGTTGGGACATCGTCACACCGACGCCGTCGTCATCGGCCGGCGGCGCATCGTCGGGCTATTCGCTGACCCGCGATATCGTCGATCGTGCCGTTGCCCTGACCAGGGACGACGACGACACCGAGATGATGTGGTACTGGATCGACAAGGTCGATGGCGTCAGGAAAACCGTTCTCGATGAAACCGATGCCGATCCGGTCACCGTCCGCCTGACGCTGGATTATGAAGAAGACTATTGGCTGCTGGTTTCCGTCCTGCGCATGGCCGGGCCATTGGCTGACCGGCAAACGATCAACGACCTGTTCCGGGCCAATCCCGACCTGTATAAGGTCAATTGGTTTCGCAACGAAGAATGGGCCGCCGGCCAGCAGTCCAAGAAGACCTGAAGTCGAGACGAACAACAGATGATATTTCCCGAGCTTCACGGCAAACGTATTGATCTCGTCGCGATCGACCCTGCCATGCCGGCGCGGGTTATTGATGACATCGACGCCTATTCGAGGCTGCCGGAATTTTTTTCCTATCTTGAATTCGCCGAGCACAAAAGCCGTTCCGAGACCGAGCGCTACTATGAAAAACTTCTCGGTCGGTCACGGGGCGGGACCGGCCACTACTGGCTGGTTCAACTGGCCGGAGAAGACAAGACCATCGGAACGTTCGGCGTACTCGACATTGATGCCCGCAAGGGCATGGCGGAAATCGGTTATGGGCTTTCGCCTGCCTACTGGGGTCACGGCTACTTCAGTGAAACCATGAGCCTTGTGCTCGGGCACCTGTTCGGCCACGCCGGCTTTCACCGGATCTGGGCCAAGACCCAATCCGACAATGCGGCTTCGATCAGGGGGCTTCAGGCCGCCGGGTTTCATATCGAAGGAATATTGCGTGACTATTATTTGTCGCAAAAAGACGGGTCTCGCCATGATGCCGTCGTTCTTGCCATTATCAACGACTCATCGGCGTGACATCGCCGCCAGGAAATTGCCAATCCCCGCCCTCTTTTGAAAAGACATCTATTCATGACCAATCCTACCGACGATCCCTTTGGCAAATACAACGGTAACGAGGCCGAATACGTGTGGCGCTTCCTGTCCGGCGAAGACGACGGCGACCCGCGGTCGTGGCCGCAGCGTCTGGAAGAGGCCTTCTGCGCCGCGACCGGGGCAACGTACGCGGTCGCCTGCAATTCCGGTACATCGGGTTTGCACATGGCGCTTTTTGCCGCCGGTGTCGGTCCCGGCGACGAAGTCATCAGCCCGGCCCTGACCGTCGTCATGGATGCCTACGCGACCATCCATCTGGGTGCGACACCGGTGTTCGCCGATGTCGATCCGGATACCTTCAACGTCAGCGCCGCGACCATCGCCGACAAGATCACCCCCCGCACCAAGGCGATCCTGATCGTCTCGCTGGAAGGACTGCCGGTCGATATGGACCCGATCATGGCGCTGGCGGCCGAACACGGGTTGATTGTTGTCGAGGATTCGGCGCAAACATTGCTGGGCCGGGACAAGGGCCGGATGGCCGGCACCATCGGCCATTTGGGTGTTTTCAGTTTCGAGAACAAGAAGCACATGACCTGTGGTTCCGAAGGCGGCATGGTCGTTTCCAATGACCCCGATCTGGCGACCCGGGCGCGCAAGTTCGGCGGCATCGGCTACAAACACATGACGGCGACGGCGGGCCGCACCCACCTGGCCATGTCGACGGTTCAGGATCCGGCCTATGAACGCTTTGATACGATCGGGTTGAATTACCGGATGAACGAAGTTTCGGCCGCCGTCGGCCTGGCCCAGCTTGAACGGATCACGGAAAAAGTCAGCCAGCGTCAGGCGGTCGCCGAGATGTTTTTGGATGCCGTCAAGGATTGCCCGTGGATCGTTCCGCAGGTTACCCCCGATGGCTTCGAAAATTCATACTACACCGTCGCGGTGGCCTATCACGGCGGCGAGCAACGCGGCGTTTCCTGGAAGGAATTCTATCACCGCTATGTCGATGCCGGGGGCGACGGTTTTTACGGCGCCTGCATGATCCCTTATCTGGAACCGGCATTGCGCGACGCCACCGTCAACGGCGTCACTTTTGCCAAAGGCCAGTGCCGGGTTGCCGAAGATTTGCAATCGCGGATCATGCAGTTCAAGACCAACTACCGCGATCTTGACATCGCCAAGTCGAAGTCGCACATTCTCTCGCTCCTCATCAACGACATCGGGCGGGGCTGATCTTTATGACTATGAAGCCTGTTTTCGGCATCGTTCAGGGCCGCTTGACGCCGTCGCCGCCGGGCTGCCTGCAATGGTTTCCCCAAGCCGCGTGGGCCGAGGAATTCCCCTTCGCCAGACAATTGGGGATTTCCTATATCGAGCTGATCGCGGAGGTTCAACACAATCCCGATAATCCGATCTGGTCCGATGACGGTATCGCCCGAATTAAGGAACTGGCCCGGGAAAATGGCCTGGCGCTGCATGCCTTGTGTAACGATTATACGGTCGAACATACCTTGCCCGGTTCCGCCGAGGTGCTACGGCAGAGTCTGGATTTGGTCGAACGAGGCCGTTTGCTGGGGGTCGAAAAGCTCATCATGCCGCTGTTCGATGCAAGCGAGCTGGGGCCGCGGAATATTGGCGACTATATCGGCCCGCTTGGCGACATCGCCGACGCCGCCAATGATGCCGGTATGACGACCTGCCTGGAAACCATACTCACCGGGCCCGAACTGATCGGTCTGTTTGACCGGCTCGACCGTTCCCATGTCAAGGCGGTCTACGACACCGGTAACCGCGTCGCGTTCGGCCACGACCTGCCCGGCGATATTCGGTTGCTGGGCGATCGTATCGCCCATGTCCATATCAAGGACAAGAACGCCGCCAACCAGAATGTCCTGCTGGGGACGGGCTTGGTCAACTTTGCCGATGTTTTCGCGGCCCTTCACGACATTGGTTATGGCGGACCCTATACGTTCGAAACCCAGCGTGGCCGTGACCCCCTGCGGACGGCGGCATATAATATGAAGCTGGTCGAATTTTTCCATCACGAAGGAGCCGCTTGATGCGCCCACGGAAGATTCTGTTCATCGGCCTGGGCGGCGCCGGCCAGCGCCATCTTCGCATTTTTAAAGGCCTGCTGGGCGATAGCTGCGTGTACACCTGTTTTCGTTCGCATCGAACATCACCTCTATTGAATCCAGATTTTTCCGTAAACGACAGCGGTACGGTCGAAGACGCCTATAACCTGACCAGTTTTGATAGCCTGGAGGCGGCGTTCGACGACGGTCCGGATCTGGCCGTTATTTCGACACCCAGCGCCATGCATTTTGACGCCGCGATGATGGCCGCCGAGAAGGGGGTTAACATCTTCGTCGAAAAACCGTTTTCCCATAACCTCGAAGGCTTCGAGCGTTTCCGCGATACGGTGCTGGCTAATAATGTGGGCTTTTTCATTTCCTTCCAACGACGCCATCACGGACTGATCGGCAAGGCCCGGGAAGCCATTGTCACGGGTCGGTTGGGGGATGTTTTTTCGGCCTCTTTTAATGTCGCTTCCTATGTCCCGGCCTGGCACGCGTATGAAAATTTCCTGGGCCTTTATGCCTGCCGCAAGGAACTCGGCGGCGGTGTATTGTTGACCGAAATTCACGAATTCGACCTGTGCAACTGGTTCTTCGGGCCGCCCGCGGCGGTGTCCTGCACGGGCGGTACGTTGGCCGGCGTCGCCATTGATGTGGAAGATACGGCACATGCCTGTCTGGATTATCCGGGACTGGCGGTCAGCGTCAATCTGTGTTTCATGCAGCGCCATGGTCGCCGCGATTTTTCCGTCGCCGGCAGCAAGGGATATCTGGAATGGAATCAGGACGGCAACCGGCTGACAATTGAAGACTATGAAACCGGCGAGATTGAAAACCTGGCCGATCCCGGCATCATCAACGACGATATGTTTACCGTGCAGGCGAAACACTTTCTGGAGTCCGGTACCGCAACCGGCAGCGCGGAAAATCTCGAAATCGCGCGCATGTCGCTTGCCATGGTAGCGGCGGCAAAACGGTCAATGGAAACGGGCCGCCGAATCGCCGTCCCGACGGTTTCTTGAAAAGGCAACGGAATGGCTAACGCGCTCCACAATTTTTCGCTCGACGGAAAAGTCTGCATCATCACCGGCGGCGGTGGCCTGCTGGGTGCCAGGAACGCCGAGGCGGTCACCGAGGCCGGCGGCATTCCGGTCCTTTGGGACATCAACCTGGCGGCTGCCGAGGCGGTCGCCAAATCCGTCGGCGGCAAGGCATCGGCCCGGTGCGTCGATATCACGGACAAGGCGGTCATCGGCGAGGCGCTGGACGATCTTCTGGCGACCCATGCTCGCGTCGACATCCTGATAAATAACGCCGCCAACGATCCCAAGGTCGAGGCCGATGCGGACCTGACCTGGTCGCGCTTTGAAAACCTGTCGCTCGAAACATGGGCCTTCGATCTGAGTGTCGGGCTGACCGGAGCCTTTCTCTGCGCCCAGGTCGTCGGCGCCCATATGGCGGAAACCGGGGGCGGCGCGATCCTCAACATCGCCTCCGACCTGTCGGTCATTGCCCCGGACCAGCGGCTCTATCGCCAGCCCGGATTGACCGACGATCGGCAACCGGTGAAGCCCGTCACCTATTCCGTGGTCAAACATGGACTGATCGGCCTGACCAAATACTTGGCGACTTACTGGGCGGACCGGGGCGTGCGCTGCAACGCTATTTCACCGGGCGGAATTTTCAACGGCCAGTCCGACGAGTTCGTCGGGCGCCTGACCGACTTGATCCCCATGGGTCGCATGGCCGATAAGGACGAATACAAGTCCGCGGTTGTTTTCCTATGCTCCGATGCTTCCGCCTACATGACCGGGCAGAACCTGATCATGGATGGCGGGCGGAGCGTCCTTTAGGCACGCCTCCATGAAAAGCCAGATTTTCAAGATCTTTTCCCTGATCGATGAGCGAACACGAAAAGGGCTGATCGGCTTGTTCGCCCTGATGTTCGTCGCCGCCGGCCTCGAAATGGCGGGCATCGGCATGTTCCTGCCGCTTCTGCAATTACTCACGACCCCGGACGCAGCCCTGCAAAATCGGCTTCTTGGTTCTTTGCGAGAACTGCTTGGGGCCGATAGTCAGGAACGATTCATCGTCATATTTTGCCTGCTTATCTTCGCCTTCTTCGTTTTTAAAAGTCTGGCGCTGGCGATTGTGATTTACGTCCAGAACCGGTTCATAGCGCGGCACCGGGCACTCTATTCCCAAGCCCTGTTGCGGCACTATCTTGCCAAGCCCTATGTCTTTCATCTACAGCGCAACACGACGGAACTGATCCGCAACATCACAATTCTGGCGAGCCGCGTTTTCGTCAAGGGTTTGCTGCCGGTCTTGCAGATCGCCATGGAGCTTTTGATCGTCATCGGAATAGGTATCGTGCTGATTTTGGTTGATCCGGTGGCGACGGTTCTGGTGGGATTGGTGCTTGGCGGGTCGGTCGGGGTTTTTTATCTGTCGATCCGCCACAGGATTCAGGAGTGGGGCCGCCGGGTGATCCAGCACGATAGCGAAATCCTTCTTTGGATCACCCAGGCAATTGGATCAATCAAGGAAACGAAGCTGTACCGTCACGAGGATTTTTTCGCCGCGGCCTTCGCCAAACCGAGCAACGCCCAGGCAGAATTTCTAGCCCGCAGCACAACCGTGCCCCATCTACCACGCCTGGTCATCGAAGCCATAGCGATTGGCGCCATGGCCCTGCTGGTCGCGGTTCTGGTTGGTCAACCGGGCGGAGATATCGGAGCCGTCGTTCCGAAGCTGGGACTGTTCGCCATCGCCGCCACGCGGCTAATGCCGTCGCTGAGCAAGTTGGTCGGCGCCCTGACCAGCCTTCGCGATAATGTGGCCGCCGTCGATACGCTTTACGCCGATCTCGACGATGCCGCGACGGCCGTGACCCGGACCGAGAACCAATCTCCCGGCGGGCCGTTTGCGTATCGGCAGGACATTCGGCTGGAGAAAGTGACCTACCGGTATCCGGAAACGACGGAAACCATTTTGGACGGCATTGACCTGGTCATTCAGCGGGGCCAATCGGTGGCTTTCGTCGGCGCTTCGGGCGCCGGTAAAACGACCCTGGTTGACCTCGTTCTGGGGTTGCTGGAACCGGTCAGCGGTGGCGTCCGCGTTGATGGTCGGGACATTCGCGACGACCTTGGCGGCTGGCAGTCGTTGATCGGCTATATTCCGCAGGACATCTACGTCACCGATGACACCCTTCGGCGCAACATCGCGTTGGGTAAAAAGGATGACGAGATCGATCCTGGGCGACTGGATCAGGCTCTCGCCCTGGCGCAGCTAACGGGCTTCGTCGGCGAGTTGCCGCAGGGACTGGATACCGTCGTCGGCGAACGCGGCGCCCGCTTGTCGGGCGGCCAACGCCAGCGCATCGGCATCGCGCGCGCCCTTTACCACGATCCCGAAGTTCTGGTCATGGATGAAGCGACGTCCGCGCTTGACGGCGAAACCGAAAAGGAAATCACCGCTGCCATTGATCAGTTAAGCGGCGACAAGACCCTGATCATCATCGCCCATCGCCTGAGCACGGTTCGTCACTGCGATCTGATCGTATTGCTTGATGGCGGGCGGATCGTCGATCAGGGATCGTTCGTCGATCTGGCGGACCGCAATCCGGACTTTCGTCATTTAGTGGAACTGGCGACGATTGACGCGGGACGGACGCCGTGAGCCTGCGTGAAGCCGACATTCGCCCCGCCGACCTTCTGGCCGAATACCTTCGCCTTAATGAAGCGGACGGCAAGGCGCTGCTGACAGGCTCTGGCGAGATGCAACAGCGGGCCTGCCCGGGATGTGGCGACGACACGCCGGTTCCGGCCTTCGACAAAAACGGTTTTAAGCTGGTCCGTTGCGGTGGATGCGACACGCTCTACGTCAATCCCGTTCCGTCGGCGGGTTCCCTTGCCGCGTTTTATCGCCACAGCCAATCTTCGGACTATTGGGCCAAGGTCTTTTTCCCGGCGGTGGCGGAAGCACGGCGGCAGCCGATTTACCGGCCTCGCGCCGAACGTGTCGCTGCCTACGCGGGCAAGCCCGCGCGTCTGATTGACGTCGGCGCCGGGACGGGGCTGTTTCTTGAAGAATTTCACGCGCTCAGTCCCGATGTATCCATCGGCGCCGTCGAACCCGGATCTGCGCACGCCGTCCAGTTACGAGAGAAAAATGTCGAAACCTTCGAAGGCTTTGCCGATGAAGCGGCCGCCGATCCCGCCTGGGCGGGTGTGGCCGATGTCGTCACCTGCTTCGAAGTTTTGGAACATGTCAGCGATCCGGCGGCGTTGTTTCAAGACCTTGCCGCCCTGGCCCGCCCCGGAGGCCTGCTCATTGTTTCGGGGTTGAGCGGCAGCGGTTTCGATATCAGGACCCTGGGTGTGCTATCGAAACCCGTATCGCCGCCCCATCACCTGACGTTTCTTAGCATCGCGGGCGCGGAAAGTCTGCTGCGGCGGTGCCGTCTTGACCGCATCGACATCAGCACACCGGGGGAACTGGATGTTGACATCGTGCGCAACGCGGCGCTGCAAAATCCGGAGGTTCTACGCGATCCCGATGTGCGGCAGCTAATTCTTGAGGCGGATGATGCCGCCCGCCGGGATTTTCAGGAAGGCCTGAAAGTATCGCGACAATCCTCGCATATGTGGATTGTCGCCCGTTCATGACCGTCCTGCTTCGCCATGGCGACGATCTGCCGGCCGCGGATGCCTACGCCAATTGGATGACGATCGGCGCCGCGGCGGGCGATCTCGATCCGTCGCGCCGCCTTCCCGGTCTGTCGACCCGGCTCGAGAGTTCCTTCGATGCCGCCGGTTCGTCCTGGCTGGCGCTGGGGCGGCGGTTGGGCGCCGACGGATCGTCGAGCCTGGCCCACGCTCCGGCCTGTGCCGCCAATATTTCCGACCTCGGCCTGATGATGGCATGGACCCTTATCGTTAAGGAACGAGCCTTGGAAGCGGGCGCCTGTTTGGTCGTTTGCGATGATCCGTGGATGTTTCGTCATCTGGCCGGGATCAAGGGTGTCGAGGCTGGACCGCCGCCGCCGCTTTATTTGGCCGAGCTGAAATTGAGCGTGCGCGGCTTTGCCGCCCGCATCAAATGCGCCTTCGATCTTTGCCGCCGGGCCATCAGCCTTCGCGGACAGCGAAGTACCGCCCCAAGCGGCGCGACGGTGCTGCTGGTTTATGGGCATCCGGTCAGTACGGCGGAAGGTCGGGACGGCTATTTCGGCGATCTGATGAAAACCCTGCCGGAGCTGCGCCGTGTCCTGCACGTCGATTGCGGACCCGGCCGGGCTCGTGACTTGGCGGCAAAGGGTCGCACCGTCAGCCTGCATGGATGGGGCCGGTTAAGGGACATACCGGGTTTGGTCTTTGCCCACTGGCGCCCCGCCCCGGAACACTTGACCGGCGGCGACGGCTGGCTGGTGCGCCGCGCCGCGGCCCGCGAAGGCGGCACGGCACAGGGGGCGATGATCGCCTGGCAACAGAAATGCCAACGCCGCTGGCTGACCGCAACCGACCCGCATACCGTCGCCTGGCCGTGGGAGAATCATTCATGGGAACGGCAATTCGTTCGCGCCGCCCGCGCCGCCGGCGTTCGTACCATCGGTTATCAGCATTCGGTGATCGGCAACCAGATGCTGAATTATTCTCCGGGCTCCAACCCGGACGGCCTGGCCTCCATACCCGATCTGATCCTGTGCAGCGGGCCGGCGACGCGGCATCGGCTTCTGAAATGGGGTATACCGGAAGACCGCCTGGATATCGGCGGGGCGCTGCGGATACCGAAAATCAAGCCGCTGCAGGTGAACCCTGACGGGGCAGTCTTCATCGCCCTGCCGTTCGATGGCGAAACGGCGCGTCAGATGATCGCCGCCGCCCGAACGTTAACCGGCAAGGGAGTCCGTTTTTTGGTAAAAGACCACCCCATGTCGCCCTATCATTTCACGCCGGGGAATGGCCTCGAACGCACCAACAGGCCTTTCTTCGAACACGGGACCTTGCGCGCCGTGCTGTATGCGGCGAGCACCGTAGGGCTGGAATCGGCACTCGCCGGTTTGCCGACCGTGCGGTTCCGGCCACGGGGGCGTTTGGCGCTCGATATTTTGCCCGACGGTATTGACCTGCCGGTCGCCGATCCCGAAAATCTGGAAACGGTTCTTCTCGATGCCGTCCCGCCCGCTATCAATCGGGAGCAGGTCTTCTCGTCCCCCAACATCGAATTCTGGAAAAGGACATTGGCGTATGACGGATCCCTTTCGTAACCCGCTTAAAACCAGACTGTCGCAGGGCAAGCCCTGCATCGGGGCCTGGCTAACCAGCGGTTCGCCCATCAACGCCGAAGCCATGGCGAGCCTCGGATTCGACTGGTTGTGTGTGGATATGGAGCATGGCTCGACCGATATTTCACACGTCGAGGCGGTGTTCATGGCGGTCGAACGGCATGGTGTCGCACCGATGGTTCGGATCGGCAATCTGGATGGCGACCTGGCCCGCCGGCTGCTTGATCTCGGTGCCGCCGGGATCATCGTCGCCGCTGTGGAAGACGCCAAGGCCTTCGAACATGTCGCCGCTTCATGCCTGTATGTGCCGAATGGCCATCGCGGCGTCGGCCTGTCTCGCTGCAACAAGTGGGGCGATGACTTCGATGACTATAGGGAAAATTTCCGTCCGCTGCTTGTGCCCATGGTGGAAACCCGGGCTGGCGTTGCCGCCGCCGCCGACCTGGCCGCGCTGCCGATGGTCGATGCCTTGTTTCTGGGGCCCTACGACCTGTCTTCCGATTTAGGGTGCGTCGGCGATTTCAAGGCCCCGGATTTTATTGCCGCCGTCGATAGCGTTCGCATGGCCTGCGGCGGGGCCGTCAAGGCGCTTGGTATTCACCAGGTCAAACCGGATGCGGAAGAACTGCAAGACCGTATCGCGGAGGGCTTCACCCTGCTGGCTTACGGCACCGATGTTGTCGCCATGCGATACGCCCTTGATGGCGTCAGGGAAATTGGAAAATGATGAAACCTGTTTGCGTTATACCGGCCCGGATGGGCTCCAGCCGCTATCCCGGCAAGCCATTGGAACCGATGCTGGGGCTGCCGCTGGTCATGCACGTTTACGAACGCTGCCGACTGTATCCCGGATTTTCCGAGGTGATCATTGCGACGTGTGACGACGAGATCATGGCCGTCGCCGAACGCCACGGCGCGCCTGCGGTGATGACGGCGAACAGCCATGATCGCTGTACGGACCGGGTCGAAGAAGCGGTCAAGGCACGCTATCCTGATATGGCCGATGACGCGGTGGTTGTCATGGTTCAGGGCGATGAAGTACTGGTGTCGCCGAAAATGATTGCCGATATCATTGACGCCCAGACGAGAACCGGCGCGCCGGTCGTCAATCTGGGTTCCAGGCTGTCGCGAATTGAAGATCACGATGACCCCAATACGGTCAAGGTGGTTGCCGCCCCGGATGGTCGGGCCTTGTGTTTTTCGCGGTCCCCGATTCCGTCGCGGTCGCGGTGCGGCGATGTCCCGATGAATCAGCAAACAGGGGTGATGGCGTTCACCTTCGGCTTCTTGAAGCGCTTCAGTTCACTACCGCAGACGCCACTCGAAATTATCGAGGCGGTCGATATGTTGCGGGTTCTCGAACACGGCATGGACCTGTATGTGGCGTTTACCGAAACCGAGACCATCGGTGTCGACACGCCGGCGGATTTGGCGCGCGGTGAACGGCTATTGCGGGATGAACCGTTGACCCGGCGCTATATGGACCTGCCCGAATGAATAGAAAACTACGTGTCGGAATCGCCGGGTACGGTGTCGTCGGCAAGCGCCGGCGCCATTTCATCGACCTGCACCCGGACCTTGAAACCGTCGCCGTCTGCGACCGGTCTCTGGATGGCGATGGAACATTCGAAGACGGACTCAGCTATCACACCCATTACAAAACATTGCTGGAAGAAGACCTTGATGTCCTGTTCGTGTGCCTGACCAACGACGTTAATCCGGACGCCACCATCGCGGGCCTGGAAAAGGGCCTGCATGTCTTTTGCGAAAAACCACCGGGCCGCGACGTCGCCGACATCAGGCGGGTGATCGACTGCGAACGGGCGAGACCGGAACTGAAGCTGAAATACGGGTTCAACCATCGCTATCACGACTCGGTACGAGCCGCGCTTTCGATCATGCGTTCGGGCGAGTTGGGCAAGGTCATTAATATTCGCGGCGTTTACGGCAAGTCAAAAATTATCAGTTATGGCCAGCCGTCCAGCTGGCGCACCGAAAGAGCCGTCGCGGGTGGCGGGATATTGCTTGATCAGGGTATCCACATGGTCGACCTGATCCGCCTTTTCGGCGGCGAATTCACCGACATTCACAGCTTCGTCAGCAACGACTTCTGGAATTTTGATGTCGAAGACAACGCCTATGCCCTGATGCAATCCGATGCCGGCGTCGTCGCCATGCTGCATTCGACGGCGACCCAATGGCGGCATCGCTTCAACCTGGATATCGCCCTTGAAAAAGGCGGCCTGACGTTAAGTGGCATCCTGTCGGGATCGAAAAGTTATGGCGCTGAAAAGCTTATTATTACCCGGTCCGCCGAAGACGATATGGGGGATCCGGATGAACAGGTCAGAAACTACGAGCATGACCCGTCGTGGTCCGGTGAAATCGATGACTTCGCCGCCGCGATCAGCGAAGGCCGTGCCATCGTCGATGGCAGTTCGGCGGACGCCCTGGAAACCATGAAGCTGGTTTACCGGATTTACTGTGCGGATCCCGACTGGAAGAAACGCTGGGGGCTGACCCCGGACTGACGCGGCCGGTTATTGATCGGCCAGTAATTTCTTCAGCCCGGCGATCACCTGGGGGCCATCATAAACGACCGTGTACGTTCCCTGATAGACAGGGCGCAGGGTATCGAAAACGGGCTTCAGATATCGACCGTAACGGGTTCCCGTCAGATCGATCCGGGCGACCGTTGGTTTGGCTGTTTTACTGCCGCTCCGATTATACGATATGGTCTGCGCGATGAAGTATCGAAGAGGCGCCCGTTCCGCCCGCCGAATGAAATCGGCAAGGGAGAGTTCGGGCGGGGGCGTGCTGGAATCGAGCCACCATTTTGCTTCGTCCGAAAAATAGACATGAACCGCCGACACTTGCGGGCAGTAATATGAGTGCGGTTGCAGGCTCGAATAATATCGCTCGTCCGGCTTGAGGTGATCGCGGATATACCCGCATGACCCGTAAAATGCACCGTTCATGGTCGGCGTTTTTTTCTGATAGGTCGCCGGGTCCATCAGTCCGAGGGCGACCGGCAACCGTATCAGACTGTAGATTCCGATGAACAGCGACTGGTTGACAACGAGAACCAGCGCCGTTGCCACGAAAACCGCTTTCAGTTTCCGGTGATCTTCAAGGGCCGGCCAAAGGGTCGCGATTCCCGCCGCCGCCGCCGTTGCCAATAGAGGCCATGCCGGGGCCAAAAAACGAACCTGCTGTCCGACAAGATAAAACCACTCAACATAATAAAGCGCCAACACGCTTAACGTTGGCCCCCACCGGCCGATCCGCGACCGGTCGAGCAGAATGAGGGGCGCAAAGGCCAGCAAATATGGCGCGCCGTAGACCATGCCATCAAAATAGCGCATGGGTAGAACGAACATACTCCAGGGGGTGCTCAGTAGATCGAGCAGGCCCCGCCCGGTTCCATAAGCCCCCGCGGTGCCCTGAAAGAACAGCGCCTTGCCGGGGTTGAAGACCTCGTTGAATAGAGGAAACACAGGGTTTCCGGTAATCAGGAAATCCCGCGCCATATGCGGCACAAGGGCACCAAGGGCCACCAGCGGGCCGATCAGGCTTGATGTTAACGATAGGCGACGACGCACCAGATCGTGGGCGATCAGGGGGACGAACGCCACGGCGATCAGGAAGCCGTGATATTTGACCAGGATACCGCAACCGATCATTAACCCGAACAGGATTACCAGGCCCTTGTCGCCGGTGTCGCGCAAGGCGAGGTAACAGAGCATGGCGAGGACGACGAAGGCCCCGAGGGGGACATCGACCTCGACGCTACCCATCTGCCAGATTACCGCCCTAATCGCCAAATACAGGATGCCGGCCCCCAATGCCACCTGCTTGCCATATCCCAGGCGCAGCGCCAACATGGCGGAACCCAATGCGGCGGTGATTGCCAACATGCCGTGCAACATCTGGGCGACGCCGGCATTCATCGTGGCCAGTGCAAGGCGCGACAAATGGCGCGTTAGTTCGGGGAACAGGGCGTGCGGCATGCCGCGATCCCAGGGGATACTCAAACGGCCGCTTTCCAGGTCGTAGAGCGGAAATGCCAGATGGTACATCAGGCTGTCATAATCGTTCGGTGGGGCCATCCCTTGCAGTAGCGAGCTAAAGCCGATGCCAATCAAGATTAGCCACAGCAAAGCCAGCCACTTACTCCGTTTCAAGCCGCAAAGTTCGGCGATCGCCGCATCCCTGTATGTCCGCCAGGACATGGCGCGAAGGCCGGGTAGCGAGAGCAGCAGCAGGACCGCCGTCAGCCCCCACATACTGGGTCCGTCAAGCCGGTAGTGGCCAACACCGAAAACCCCCAAATACGACACGAAGCAGCCCGTTGCGAATGACAGCGCCAGGCGTTCCCCGGTCGTCAGGCGTCGGTTGCGGTCGAGGCGGTCAACGACCGACCAGCCGATACCGACAAGGATGATGCTAAAGCCCAGAACGAACAGAATGGACGTCATCCGGCACCCAGAATTTTCAGGATGAAACCGCCGAATACCCCGATTTTTTCACGGTAGTACTCGATGTTGTTTGATACATAGAACAGGGGTACGGACACCACCCACAGGACACCGAGAAAGACGATAGCCGGGGGCGTTTCTTTATTTGGGCTCATCGCGACTTCCTGTCTGACGCCGCCGCTTCGGTATCTCGGCGGCGCGGAAATATGTCATGGGGCCAATAACGGGTCAATGCAAATGCCCCGGCGCGCGGTTGACCGGCGACATTCCTTCATGAGAGTTCTTCCAAAATATGCTATGAGCTATTTCAATTCGTAACGTATGTTTGTTCTTGTCATTCCAATTGTTTTCACCGTTGATTGAAGCAAATCGTAAATGTCATTGGAACACACTAGAGAAAGCCCGCGCCTTAAAGTCAGCGTTGCAGGGAAGATGGACAAGCGGTCGGTAGCGGACGCCTTTGAAATATATCGGGCCCCGGAATCCGATCAACGGATCGTCCAGATTGTTCGACCGTTCTCGGTCTCGTCCAAGGCGTCTTACAGCGCTCCCGTTACGCTTCCCATCGGCCCGGCTTATTTGGCCGCTGTGCTGGAAAAGGCCCACTACAATGTCCAGGCGGTAGACGGCGTCGGTGAAGATATTTTTCAGATAAAGCGCTCCGAATGCGGGCGGTACAACGTGCAGGGCCTATCGACGGAGCAAATCATATCTCGCCTACATCCGCGGTCTTCCGTCGTTGGCGTGTCGCTTATGTTTTCGCAGGAATAGCTGTTGCACCGAGAGCTTATTGTCGAGATTCGGAAGAATTTTCCGGACGCGGTGATCGTGGTCGGCGGCGAGCACGTAACCTCTCTTCCCGAGTATGTGTTGAAGGACTGCCCGGCAATCGATTTTGCCATTTGTGGTGAAGGTGACCTTACGTTTCTAAATCTCGTTCACAATATTCACCACGATGAACCGACCAACGAAATCCCCGGTTGTTCCTATATCGACGATGCGGGTAATTTCGTTAGCAATGAGCTAAGTCCCCGTATTGGACCCATAGACGAACTGCCGCGCCCGGCCTGGCATTTGTATCCCGTCAAAAACTACTTTAGCGACCATTGGACAATGGGGGTATCGAAGGGCAGAAACATGCCTATCCTGGCAACCCGGGGATGCCCGTATCAATGTACTTTTTGTTCCAACCCGGGGATGTGGACGACCCGCTATAAAATGCGGAGCGTGATCGATGTTGTCGACGAGATCGAGTTTTTGATTAATGAATATGACGCAAACAGCATCGATTTTTTCGATCTGACGGCCATCGTCAAAAAGAAGTGGACGCTGGATTTTTGTGCGGAAATAAAAAAGCGTGGACTGAAATTTATTTGGCAGTTGCCGTCGGGCACAAGATCGGAGGCATTGGATGAGGAAACGCTCACGGCCATTTACGAAGCGGGGTGTGAGTATCTGGTCTATGCACCGGAAAGCGGATCGAAAGAAACGCTGGTTGCGATCAAGAAAAAAGTTAACCTGGACAGTATTACCGAGAGCATTCGCATCGCCGTAAAAGCCGGGCACATTGTAAAAGTAAACCTGATCATCGGGTTCCCCCATGAACGCCTCAAGCATGTTATGCAAACCTTGATGTATGCCGTTCGGATGGCAATCGGCGGCGCTCACGACTGCAATATCGCCAAGTTCAGTCCTTACCCCGGCTCGCAGCTTTATGCCGAATTACGATCCGAAGGCGTTATCCCTGAAATAACGGACGACTATTTCCGGGACCTGGTTTCCCAGTTCGACCTGACGGCGAAATCGAGATTTTGTCCCCGGGTGCCGTCGATAATTCTGATGCTTTCCACCGTTATGGGGCACGGACTATTTTACAGTATAGCGTACCTGGGGCGACCAAGCCGAATTTGGCGCGTTATCAAACTTGTCGTGAAAGGCAATTTCGCGCCGCAAAATTTATTCGAGCAAAGGATATTCGACCTGTTGATGCGATATAAACTTGTTAAGTAGCGATTGCGGCTTAATCGTTTTTTCAGGTCAAGCGAGTCCCATATTTCCCAAATGACACTTTATGAAAAATCACTTCTGCTGGCTGACGTCGTTGGCGTCGTCACGTTTGTTGTGGCGCTGCTATTGCTGCTGCGCTGGCGGCCGGAAATCAGTAGTCCCGGTCGTTTTTTCCTGATCTGGGCGGCGGTCTGGCTGTTCGAATATTACTTTTTGGGGGCGAACTCCTACATCCATATGGATGACGAAGGAGACCACTTTATTCCCTACTACCTGAACCTGATCGACCACCATCTGGGAGGCCAGTTCGGGCATCGGTTCGCCGGTGGCAATGACGTCTATACGGGCCTTTCACCAAGTATCCAGCTTGTCTCGCCGGAACTTGTCTGGCTCACGTATCTTCCGGTCTGGGTCGCCGTATTGCTGCACAAAGCGATTGTCGTTTCCGTCGGCTTCTGGGGCGGCTATCTGTTGTGCCGGAAGACCGTCAAGGCGGAGGTCTTTACCAGTATTGCGCTTGCGGCGCTGTTTACGGTATCGACCGAAAACATCATTAGTATTACCTATTCGATAGGCTCTTCCCTGACCTTCCTGCCGATGGCGATCTGGGTTCTTGTCGGCCGTTCCGAGGAACGCCGTTACTGGCGCTACGCCATTCCGTTCGCCATCGTCGTCGCCCTGTATCTCGATCCGACCCATGTTGTCGAGGCGATGTTCACCGGCCTTGGTTTGGCGGCGATCATGCTGCGGAAAATCAATCTGCGGGTGATCCTGTCGCTGGCCTTTCTGCTGGTTGCCGAACTCATCAACTGGGGCGAGCCGCTTTATGGCATGTACCTTATGTCGCCTCTTACCGAACGAGGCGGCACTGCCGATTTGGGCCCCATTTCCGTCAACCGCCTGGAAATTGCCTTTCAAAGCCTGATCACCCGATCCGCTGAAGACAGAAGCATCTATTTGGCGTTTGGGTCGTTATTGATCTTATGGCTGAACCGCGACCGGATGGCCGGGCGATGGACCGTCGGCGTGGCGGGCGTTTTCATAACATATGCGTTCATGATCCTGTTTCCCTTTCAGATGATCGGGCTGGGCGTGCTGAGCACGATTTCGCACCAGTATTTGTTACTGGCCGTTACGGCCCTTATGCTGCTGCCGCTGGCCCGCGCCGCCGAAGCGCCGTTCTGGAACAAAGTTAAATGGCGAAACGCCGGCAGCGGCCTGATCCTGGCCCTGGCCATTGGAATGCTCGCGTCTTTCAAGGTTTCCGTGTTTTCCAATCTGCTCTATCACGGCGGCCAGAATCAATATCACGGCATCGGCACACTCGCCGCCACGGACTGGCGACCGAAACAGCCCTTTCGGGTGATTACGCTTCGAGTGCGGGATCTTGGGCCCGAGCCCGCCATCGCCTATGGCTTATATGGCCTGGAGTCCTTTGATGTGTTCCAGATGCTTCAATCAAAGGAACGCTCGGCCTATTATCACGCCGGAATACTGAAGCAGCCGTCGGTAAGCGGCGGATACGACCCGCGTCTTCTGGTGGACTGGTCAAGGTGGCGGAATGGACTTTACCGGGGCATCGGCGAGCAGGTCTCCCTTAATCTGCTGCGGGTGGCAAACGTCGGATTTATTATCAGCCCGATCCCCTTTGAAGAAGACGGTGTCGAACTGGTGGTGGGCCCCGATCATCCGCCGCTTACGAAGTTCGACCGAAAATCCGGTTTGACGGCCTACCTGGCAGACCGAATTGACCGGCTCACCGATTTTCCGGATATGTATATTTATTCAATCCCAAGGCCGTACCCCCAGCTATATGCGGCGGATCGTATTGTTTATGTCTCCGACACATTACCCGACATCGATTTCATAAAACGGGTTGACGCCGGAACGTCCGGGCCGGGGCGCGTTCTTGTCGCCCGCCGGAAAACGAGCGATAGCCTTGGGCAGGCAGACGGTCGCCTGATTGTCGAAAGTTTCAGGCAGGTCAAAGACGGGTATGCGGCACGGGTGAGCGCGCCGAATGGCGGCATTCTTGTCGTCAATACACCGGCATTGCCGTTCTGGCATGCCGTTGCCGATGGCAGGCCCTTGCAGGTTTCCCCCGTCAATGAAATTCAATTGGCGGTTCAAGTGCCGCCGGGCGCCAGAGAAGTTCTGTTCCAGTATGCCCGACCGAGCCTGAAGGACGGGATAAAGGGTATCTTTCGATAAACAATATGGCAATGCAAAGAGCGTTGCCGCTTGATCGTTCCATGCTCGCGGTGTTATTTTCCGGAGCCTCCGACAATCCATTCATTATTCTGGTTTTTTCCGCAATGACCCTGACGCCCCCTGATCGTATGAAGGTCGTTCTGCTGGCCGGCGGGCTTGGCACCCGCCTTAGCGAAGAGACAAGGACCACGCCGAAACCGATGGTGGAAATTGGCGGCAAACCTATGCTGTGGCACATCATGAACATGTATGCCGCCCATGGTTTTCGCGAGTTCCTGATTGCGGGCGGATATAAAAGCGAAGTCATAAAGGAATACTTCGCCAACTATTATCGCCACAACAGCGACCTGTTTGTCGATTTGGCGAACGGTCAGGTCAAGACCGCCGACACCCGCGCGCCGGACTGGCGGATCGGATGCATCGATACGGGCCAGAATACCATGACCGGCGGCAGGCTGCTGCGGCTGCGGGACCATTTGTTGGATGCGACCTTCATGGCGACCTATGGCGATGGTGTGGGCGATGTTGACCTGGGCGAGTTGCTGGCGTTTCACCGGGCCCATGGAAAGCTGGCGAGCGTCACCGCCGTGCACCCTCCTGCACGCTTCGGCGGCATGGACCTGGACCAGGACCGGGTCACTCGTTTCGCCGAAAAGTCGCCGGAACATGCCGGCTGGATCAATGGCGGGTTCTTTGTTTTTGAACCGGGTATTTTCGACTATATTTCCGGCGACGAGATGCGTCTGGAAGCCGAACCCCTGAGCCGCCTGGCCGATGATGGCCAGCTAATGGCGTTTCGCCATGACGGGTTCTGGAAACCGATGGACACTCTACGTGAGAAAACGGAGCTGGAGTCTCTTTGGCAAGCCGAGCAGGCCCCTTGGAAGATATGGTAGCGGCTCCCGTCGCCCTGGCGAGTTTTCGCGACGCCAAAGTACTGATTACCGGCCACACCGGATTTAAAGGGACGTGGCTGGCGATGTGGCTGCGCCAACTGGGGGCGAAAGTACACGGTTTCGCATTGCCGCCTGAAGATGGCGAGACAAGCTTGTTCCGTCTCGTCGGGGCCGAAAATGGGCTGGTCTCGATGATTGGCGATTTGCGCGACCGGGAAGCCGTGAGCGCCGCATTCGAAAAATGTAGTCCCGATATCGTCTTTCATCTCGCCGCCCAATCGCTGGTCCGGCGTTCCTACCAGCAACCGGTCGAAACATATGCGACCAATGTGATGGGCACCGTGCATGTCCTGGAAGCGGCCCGCACATCTTTGAATCTGAAGGCCGTTGTCGTTGTTACCAGCGATAAGTGTTATCGCAATCTGGAACACCACGAAGGCTACCGGGAAGAAGACCCGATGGGCGGCGCCGATCCCTATAGCTCAAGCAAGGGATGTGCCGAGCTTGTTGTCGATGCCTACCGGCGTTCTTTTTTTTCCACGGAAGGCGCGCCGCTTATTGCGTCGGCGCGGGCCGGAAATGTGATTGGCGGTGGCGACTGGTGCGAAGACAGGCTGGTGCCGGATATCGCCAGGGCCATCATCAACGGCACCCCCGTGATCATACGGAACCCCGGCGCCATTCGCCCGTGGCAGCACGTACTTGAACCGCTTCGCGGATACCTGCTGCTGGGGGCTCGCTTAATGGACGGCGACAAGGAGTTTGCCGAGGGCTGGAATTTTGGTCCGGACAGCGGCGATGCGATCCCGGTCGGAGATCTTGCCAAAAAAATGGTCGCCGCCTGGGGAAAGGGAACCATTGCCCTGCAGCCGCCAAACTCGAATGCCCTGCACGAAGCCGGTATTCTGATGCTTAACATCGAAAAAGCCCGTTCCGGACTGGGCTATCGGCCGATTCTCGATATCGACGCCGCCATTCGCCTGTCGACGGACTGGTACAGCGCCGCCATGGACGATCCGGCGCGCGCGGCATCGTTGTGTGCGGACCAGATCCATTCCTACATGGAACAGATTTCGTGAGCGGCTCCGACCGGTCGGTCCTGGTGCTTGGCGGCACGGGGTTTATTGGCCGCGCCCTGATTTTATATCTCGCATCCGCAGGATTTTCGGTTGCCGCGCTGGCCATATCCGGGCGCTCTCAACGGGATCGACTGCCGAAAAAAGTGGAAGGCCTGGATTTTATTAATGCCGGTTCGGCGGGACAATCGGATATTGCGAACGCGCTGGCCGGAAGGCGCTTTGACGCGGTTATCAATCTCGCCGCCAGCGGCGTCCGCCCGGACCAGCGCACGCCGGAAAATCTGTATGATGGAAACATCGCCTTGCTGCTGAATACTCTGTCGGCAGTCGCCGTCTCGCCGCCAAAATTATTTATTCAAACGGGCAGTTGGTTTGAATATGGACCCGTCGAAAAACCGCACCGTTTGGCCGAAAGTCATTCATTGTTGACGCATTCAATATACGGCAGCGCAAAAGTCGCGGCGTTCGTTATGGGCGCCGCGGCGGCGCACGCGATGAACATTCCTTTTGTCTCGCTGCGGTTGTTTCATGTCTACGGCCCCGGGGAGTCATCGCACCGGCTTATTCCGTACATGGTCGATAAGCTGCTGCGCGGTGAACGGGTCGATCTTACGGGGGGCGAGCAAATTCGGGACTTCATCTATCTCGAAGACGTATTGGCGGCCTATAAAGCCGCGTTGCTTTCACCCAACATCGGGCAGAATCCTGTCTATAATGTGTGCACGGGGATACCGTGCACGGTTCGCCAAATGTGTGAAACGGTCGCCGATACTTTGGGTATAACGAGAAAATTGCTCAATTTTGGATCCGTTCCCTATCGTGACGATGAAACCCTGTGGAGCGTCGGTGACGAGACGCTTATTCATAAGGTTTCCGGATGGAAAGCCGAAACGACCCTGCAACGGGGTGTGGAAAAAACAATTGAAACGCTTACCAACGCGGCCCATAACGCACCCCATCGGGTGTGACGCGTGGGATATCAGAGGCCTGGAATTTGACCGAGAAACCCCTCATTTCAATAATTGTTCCGGTGTTTAACGAAGTCGATAATATCGTCCCGTTGTATGATCGGGTGACATCGGTTATCGCCGGTCTTACGGACGCCTATGACTTTGAAATCGTCATTACCGATAATCACAGCACCGACGGCTCTTTTCAGATTTTGGAAAATCTGGCGGCAGGTGATTTGAAAGTCCGTGTCTTCCGTTTTTCGAAGAACTTCGGTTACCAACGGTCAATTTTGACCGGTTATATGAAATCCAGGGGCGATGCGGTCATACAACTTGACTGCGACCTTCAGGATCCGCCGGAAATGATTCCGGAATTTCTGGCGTTATTCGAAAAAGGCCATGACGTTGTCTACGGAATTCGCCGCACCCGGCAAGAGGGACCCGTTATCAACGCCCTTCGATCGGCCTTTTATCGCCTGATCGATAGACTGGCGGAAGATCAATTACCCCATCATGCGGGAGACTTCCGCCTGGTTTCCCGGCGCGTCGTTTCGGCGCTGGAAGAAACGGATGATTGCCAGCCGTACCTGAGAGGCATGATCGCCGCCATCGGATTCAACCAGACGGGGATCCCCTACGACCGGGCGAAAAGGGAGCGCGGCGAGAGTAAATTTTCGTTCGCTCAATTGCTGTCGCTGGCGTTGGATGGAATTTTGTATCACTCCGTCGTTCCGCTGCGCGTCGCCATACTGGCGGCCCTTGCAATGGCGACCATCACTTTCATCGGCATCGTCATATATTTTGTCGGAAATCTGATGTATGGCCAGGCGTGGCCCGCAGGGTTTGCGACCACAACCATTTTGATTTTGTTTTCGATTACCCTGAACGCCCTTTTCCTGGGCATCATTGGTGAATACCTGGGGCGCATTTATCAACAGGTGAAAAAGCGTCCCGCCAGTATCATAGAAAAAACACTGAATGACGACAGTTCTCGGTAGAGCCGTGTAAGAAGCGGGGAATTCCAGATGTTTCCCGGTTTGTTTTCCAAAAAAATATTATCGATGTGGAGTTATCTTATTGTCTTCGAACGCCGATCACTTACGTCAGCAAATACTGAGCCTGGTCGAACAATTTTCACGGGCCGAATTTCCTGAGAAAAAATTCGTGCCGGGAAAAACACCCGTTCCGGTTTCCGGGCGCGTCTTCGATGGCGCGGATGTCGCCTCTCTGGTCAATTGCTCCCTCGACTTCTGGCTGACATCGGGGCCTTACAGTGATCAATTCGAACGAAAATTTAAGAAATTATTCGATCACCGCTGGGCGCTGTTGGTCAATTCCGGGTCTTCGGCGAATCTGGTCGCGGTGTCGTCGTTGCTTTCGCCGTTGCTGAAAGACCGCCGTCTGCAACCGGGCGATGAAGTCATTACGGTTGCCGCAGGATTTCCGACCACCGTTAATCCGATCGTCCAAAACAACCTGGTTCCCGTTTTTGTCGATGTCGATATTCCGACATACAATATTGATGTCCGACAACTCGATGGGGCCCTCAGTGCGAAAACCAAGGCCGTCGTCATTGCCCATACGTTGGGGAATCCCTTTGACCTGGCCGCCGTGACGAAATTTTGTAAGCAGCACGACCTGTTTCTTATCGAAGACTGTTGCGACGCCGTCGGGGCCCGCTACGATGGCAGGGCCGTTGGGTCTTTCGGCGATCTGGCGACGGTCAGTTTTTACCCCGCCCATCACATAACGATGGGAGAGGGCGGCTGCGTCCTTACCAGCAACGGCCCCCTGAAGGGGGCGGCGCTTTCCATCCGGGACTGGGGCCGGGATTGTTGGTGTGATCCGGGAAAAGACAACACCTGCGGGCTAAGGTTTGAGCAGACTCATGGCGAGTTACCGGCCGGCTTTGACCATAAATATGTCTATTCCCATATTGGCTATAACCTGAAGCTGACCGACATGCAGGCCGCCATAGGCCTGAGCCAATTGACCAAACTGGACGGCTTCCATGCGGCGCGGCAGAGGAATTTTGAGGCGCTCAGCGCCGGACTGGCCGACCTGGAATCGTTTTTCATTCTGCCCAAGGCGACCGAAAATTCTGAACCAAGCTGGTTCGGTTTTCCCATCGCCATCCGGCCGGATGCGCCATTCAGCAAGCCGCAGCTGGTCCAATTCCTGGAAAACAATTTGATTGCGACGCGGATGCTGTTCGCGGGCAATCTCATTCGCCAACCGGCATATGCGGATGTGACGTATCGAAAAATCGGCGATCTTCCGAATAGTGATTTCGTGATGACCAATGTGTTCTGGGTCGGCGTCTTTCCCGGCCTGACGCCGGAAATGATTGATTACATGATCGAAATTTTCCATGACGCGGTGACGCCCGGCAAGGGGCTCATATGACAACCATTGCCGTCGCGTCCCGTTCGTTCTCGCGCCATCCGATTCTGCGCGCCGAACTTCTCGCCCGTTATCCCGATGCCCGGTTTAACGACGACGGCCTGTCGCTTTCCGGGGCCGGCCTGATCGACTTTTTGAACGGCGCCGAAAAAGTCATTACCGCGCTGGAACGGCTGGATGAAACGGTCTTCACGGCCCTGCCGGACTTGAAGGTTGTTTCCAAGTACGGCGTCGGCTTCGATATGATTGATCTGGATGCCATGATCCGGAGCGGCGTCAAGTTGGGTTGGACAGGCGGCGTCAATCGCCGGTCCGTCGCCGAACTGGTCATCTCATTATCCATTGCCTTGCTACGGCGACTGCCCGAAGCGACAGCCGAAGTGCGGGCCGGCAAGTGGCGGCAAATTATGGGCCGACAGTTGAGTTCCTGCACGGTCGGTATCATCGGCTGTGGCCATGTCGGCAAATTACTGGGGCAATTGTTGCTGCCATTCGGCTGTCGGGTTCTCGCCCATGACATCCTGGATTTTCCGGAATACTACGCCGAAACCGGGGTTCAGGCGACCGGCATCGATGATCTTCTGAAGGCATCCGATATCGTCACCCTGCATCTGCCGCTGGACGCATCGACCATCAATATCCTGAACGCCGACCGCCTGCCGTTAATGAGGGAGGGGTCGTTTCTGATCAATGCCGCCCGGGGTGGATTGGTCGATGAGGCGGCCCTCAAAAAAGCGCTGATGAACGGGCCTCTGGCCGGTGCCGCCTTCGACGTGTTTGTTGACGAACCGCCGACCGACCGCGAGCTGCTGGATTTACCGACATTCATCGTCACGCCGCACATCGGCGGCAGCACCGAAGAAGCCGTTTTGAATATGGGCCGCGCCGCCATCGGCGGTCTCGACGATTATGGCGATCCGCGGCGGATCACCGGCACCGCGTCCTGAAGACTAATCGGGCTTGCGGGCGCTGATCCACCAGGAAAATCCCATGATTCGGCCAAGCTTCAGTTCCAGTGGCGACTGGATTGGCCACGGCTCGCCATAAACCAGGACGCCGCCGGGATGGGTTCCGTAATGGCGGACCTGATAACGCCGATAGAAGCGACCCAGTTTCGGGATCAGGTAAAAGAAAAAGTCGCCCTTGCGCAGGGTCAGCCCACGGAATCTGGCGAACAGGCGTTTAATGCCACCCGCCGTGTAACACCGGGTGATCGGGTTTTGTACGGTCTGGGCGTTCTTGCCGCCCCATTCCGTGGCCCGCCCGACCCAGTGTTCGCCGGAAAAAATTTGCCCCTTCAAGAGGCCGACGCAGAACATCAGGTTGAACCAGTAATGCCACGAGCTTTTGCAATAAAGCATGATAACCGCCCGGCCGCCGGGCTTCAGGACCCTGAACACTTCGTCGATGGCGCCTTCCGTATCGGGTGTGTGGTGCAGGACGCCGTTGGAATAGACGATGTCGAACGAATTGTCGGCGAACGGCAGGTTTTCGGCATCCGATTGCAGGGCCTGGCACCCGGTCGCCATATCGCTCATCAGGTCGAACTTGGCCTGGGTGGCGCGGGCTCGTGAAAACGTCAGGTCGGCGCTGGCCATGATCGCACCATATTTGGCAAAAAGGGCCGAATGACCGCCTGCGCCGGGGCCAATTTCCAAAACCCGCCGGCCCTCGAGGTCAGCAAGCGGCATTTCATGGACGGCCAGAAAGTCGCGGAAGCGGAACATGTCCTCCAGGTCGTCAAGACCTTGAAGCAAGCGTTCGCGGGTCAGGTCCGTATCGACGTCATCGTAGAGAGAATCATAGAGCGATCCCCAAAACGCCTGGACATCCTGTTTCGCAACGTCCTGGGACATGCTAAAGACGACTCCGAAAGTAAAAAAAAAACAAAGGCCGATAAATACGCGGCGACAATCTATATACACCGTCTCGCCGGCGCGCCACACGTTTCATCTTAGTCATGGTTGTTCTCCGATGTTATCCAGTTTGATTCGTAAAGTGCGCCAACTACACGCCGATCCCGTGCTGCGGCGCTGGTTGGTCGGGCGGGCGTTTGGGCGGTGGCGGGGCGAACCTGCTTTCACGCCCCATCAGCCGCCTTATCTGACGGGTCTGTTGCCACTTCCCGCCGAACTCCCGGCGCACGACCTGAAGGAATTGCCGCCTTCGAAACCGGTCGGACCGCTGCGCCTTGAACTGGCGGGCGAAACCGTCCACATCGAACCGGGCGATGAGGCCGATCTGTTCAGACGCCGGTTCGACGATACCGAAACCCTGTTGTCTCTGCATCGATTTGCCTGGCTGGCCGATACCACGAAGGCCGTCGATCCGGCTTGGGTGGATGCGTTATGGCGGGCTTGGCTTGACGGGTTCGCAAACCCTTCGGACGGCTGGGCGTGGCACCCCTATACGGCGGCCGAACGCGCCGTCAATATTTTGGGGTTCGCCCGCCGTTATGGCCTGCCGGGACCGTTCGGTGAAACCATATCGGTGCTGGCCGCCCATGGCCCGGCGATTGCCGCACGTCTGGAATATTTCGGTGACCATCATACATCGAATCATCTCGCCAATAACGGTCGCGGACTGTTGGTTCTGGGGTTGCAACTGGGCCTTCCGCGGGCCGCCGATATCGGCGCCAGGATTCTGCGGGAAGAGGCGAAGCGGCTGTTCACGCCGTCCGGCCTGTTGCGCGAAGGCTCCAGCCATTATCACCTGCTCTGCCTGCGCCTATATGAGACCGCCGCCGCCGCCGCCGAACAGGCGGGGCGGCCCGAGGCCCGGTCGCTCAGGGAGATCGCCGTTACGGGGCGTGACGCGGCGCGCGGTCTCATACTGCCGGGCGGGCTGCCGTTGATCGGCGACATTTCTCCCGATATCTCTCCCGCCGCCCTGCTTGCGGCGCTCGACCTGAAGGCGGCTCCGGGTCTCCGTCAGGGCGATGGCTGGCTGCGGTTTGATCGCGGCCCATGGTCGGGGCTTTGGCACGCATCGCCGGATGGCTTCCCCCACATGCCCGGACACGGCCATCAGGATACCGGCGGCTTCGAATTGCATTATCAGGACGAGCCGCTGTTCATCGATCCCGGTCGCGGCAGCTATGGCGAACAAGGCGATGCCGCGCTATATCGCCGCACACGGATGCATAACGCCCTGATGTTGGACGGTGCGGATGTCTTTCCGCCGAACCGCCCCTATTACGATGAAAAATTTCGAGCCCTGGTCGCCGGGCCTGCTCCCGAGCTGACCGCAACGGAGGTCGGCGTCACGCTCAGGCATCATGGTTTTTGCCGATTTTCTCATGGTGGAATGCACCAGCGCGTGTGGCGCTTCGATGGTGAGAGCATGACGCTGCAAGACACGCTGGACGGTCGCGGCCAGGCGACCGTCGGCCGTACCTTGATAACCACGCTGCCACCCGAACCGACGGCCGACGGAATTGTGATGCGAGGGAAGCGCGCAACCTACACCCTTGATGTCGGCGGGGCCGACACAACCGTCGAACCGGTGACCCGATGGCGGGCGTACGGCAAGGGCGAACCCGCCTACGCCATTCGTATCGACGGGAAAGCATCCCTCCCCTTCGCGGGATCAATGACCCTGAAGGCCCGTGCCGATGGCGCATGACGCTCAGAAGATGGCCGACGTCAGCGTTGTCATACCGGCGTACCGGGCACGGGCCCATATCGGCCGGGCGTTGGCGTCCGTCGCCGCCCAGACGTATAAGCCGCGTCAGGTTATCGTTGTCGATGACGGTTCCGGCGACGGCACCTTTGAAGCCGCCGAGGCGATGGCGGGTCAGATGAACGGAATTGCGCTCGTCGTCGTCCGGCAGGAAAACCGGGGCGCCGGGGCGGCCCGCAACAGGGCCCTTGGCGAGGCGACGGCGACATATGTCGCCTTCCTTGATGCTGATGACGAGTGGATGCCGGAAAAGATAGAACGTAGCATGAAATTTTTCGACGGCGCCCCTCATCTGCTGGTCGCCCATGACTATATTCGCACCGAGGTAAATGGAACGGAGCACGTTATAGACTGTGCGAGCCGCTTTCGTCGGGCGCCGCGTGACCCGTTCGCGGGCTTATTCCGCCGGGGCTTCATCGGCACCTCGACGGTCATCGTCCGGCGCGATGCCGTGATCGCGGCGGGTGGTTTTGATGACAGCCTGGCGACGGCCCAGGATTTCGATCTTTGGCTGAAGATACTGGCCATCGATGGGGCTACCTTCACCGTCTTTCCCGAGGCCTTGACCCGATATCATGTAACCGACGGTTCGATCACCAGCTTCACCGCCCGTCGCACCGCCTGCTCTCTTCGAATCGCCCGTCGCCACGCGCCGGGTTTCCTCGATCTATGGTTTCGTATTCTGGTCATCCATTATGAAGCCCTGAGGGCATACACATCCGGCGGACACCCCCTCAAGGCGTTTGTCAGCCTGCTTTGGCTGCCGTGGAATATGATCGTCGCCACATTGGCGCCGCGGCGGCCCCCGGCCCCCGGAACACCGCTGCCGGGATGGATGGTCTTGACGCTGTGGGCCTGGGTGATCGGCGCGTTCGGGGCCTATATGTATCGCTTTGGGGATCTGGTCATTGCCGCCGTTAAGATGATGGGACGCTTGTAGTGGTGCTCTTGGTGTCAGTGCTGGTCTTGTTGTTGCAGGTGGCGTCCTGCGTCGGCTTCGGCGGCGTTGTGTTGCGGGCGCTTAAGATCAGCGGCCGGCTGCCTTGGGGTGAACGGGTCGTAACGGCCTTTGTTATCGGCTTCGGCGCGCTTGGCTGGCTGATGTTTTTCCTAGGCGTTGCCGGTCTCTTCAACGTCTCGGCGATGGCGACCTTGCTGGGCCTCGGGGCCGTTGGTCTTATGTCGCTGGGTCGTCCCACCGTTTCATCGGGCGGGGCCTTTACGGCGATCGAAAAACTGCTTTTTGCCTGCCTTGCCGTCGCGTTGGTGCTTGATGTTTTTCAGGGCCTGTCGCCACCAGCCGATGCCGACACGATGGCCTATCACTTTGCCTTGCCGAAGCTGTTCCTGCACGAAGGGCGCCTGATATTCGTTCCCCGCGCCGTCGACGGGGCGATCCCGCTGCTCCTGCAAATGACCTATATCCCGGCCCTGGGCCTTGGCGGCGAAAGGGCTTTGACCCTGTGGACCATGGTCTCTGGGTGGGGTGTGGCGTGGGCCCTGTATTTTCTCTGCCGCCGCTACCTGAGCCGGCCCTGGTCGCTGGCCCTTACCCTGATCTGGTTCACCACGCCGGTTGTTCTGTATGGTAGCGGTACGGGGCAGATTGAGGTTCGCAATGCCGGTTTCGTCATCATCGCGGTGGCGGCCTTGATCAGGGGGCGGGAAACCGGATTGCTGCGATATGCCGCGTTGGCGGGCCTTGCCGCCGGCCTGTTCGTTGGGGCCAAGTATACGGGCCTGTTGTTTGCCACGGCCTGCGCCGTCGCCGTCCTGACCTTCCGGCACCGGCTGACGGCGCTGATGCTGTTTTCCCTGGCTGTCGGAATAGTTGGTTTCCAGTGGTACGTATGGAACTGGATTCAAACGGGAGATCCCGTTTTCCCCATGCTGTATGGCATTCTTGATTACGGCGATTCCGGGTACTGGGACGCGGCCCACGATCAGGCGATGCGCAACAACCTGTTCGCCGGCGAACGGGCCGGCCCGATCAGCGTGTTATCGGCGCTGTTGTATCCTTTCCGGGCAACGTTTGCGACGTCTCCGGCCTTTGATTCAGAACGCGCCGGGCTGGGGGTGTTCTTGCTTCTTGTTTTGCCGTTTGCCGGTGCCGGAGTCTGGCGTTTTCGCGACCGGCTTCTGGCCAGTCCCCTGCTCCCGGCGGCGCTGACGGTCATTGTCTTTTACGGGATATGGTTTTTTAGCGGCAGTTCGCAACGGGCGCGCCACCTGGTGCCGATCTACCCGGTGGCGCTCATGCTGATGGGCATTGCGGCCGGTCGGTGGGCGGGGGTCGGCGGGGCTGCAAAACCTTTGTACGCCGCCGTCACGCTGACGCTGGGGCTGCAAATGGCCGGTCACGGCGTCAGCTCGCTTAATTATATTCGCCATATTTTTACGGGCGAAAGCAAGGAAGCTTTCCTGTTGCGAAATCTCGCCGGTTACGATTCGGCCCGCCTGATTAACGGTCATCTTGGCCCAACGGATAAAATTCTGATCACGACCCGGCAGTTGAGCTACTATATCGACGTGCCGTATTATTTCGCCAATATTTCATTTCAGGCTCAGGTCAACATCCTGCCTGAAGCCCATGATGCGGCGTTGTATTACCGTCAGTTGCGCGCCCTGGGTATCACTCATATTCTGAGCACGGTGTTCTTGCCCGGCGAAATGTCCGGCGACAAGGAGGCCCACGGCTCCCTTCAATGGCGGGCCCTGATCGCCCTTGGCTGCGCCGAAGAAGTCGCTCGCACCGGTTACCGGGCGATTATGTCACGTAGTTTGGCGGCATGGACCGAAACCAGCGCACAGCAGGCGATCCTTCGCCTTGGCGGACCGAACTGTTCCCTTTAACAGGCTTGCCGGGTTTTGGTCATAGGGGTATAAGATGGCCCTTCATAACTGTGCGAAATTAACTTCCACACGGCACGCCCTCCCTTCCACATTTTCCGGTGTTTCCAAGCCATGACGACGCTTACCATCCTCATCCCCGCCTACAATGAAGAGGAAACGATCATCGAACTCCTGACGGCCGTGAATGCGCAGGATATCGACGGTGTTCAGTTTGAGGTGATCGTCATCGACGATGGTTCGAAAGATCGTACCATTGAATTGCTGGACGCCAATCCGGGGCTTTACGCAAAGCTGATCAAGCAACCCCGGAACGGCGGCAAGGGGGCGGCGGTCAAGGCCGGGTTAAAGCAGGCGACGGGCGATTTCATTCTGTTTCAGGATGCCGACCTGGAATACGATCCGACCGATTATCGGAAGCTAATGAAGCCGGTCCTGATGTTCGATGCCGATGTTGTCATGGGCAGCCGTTTTGTCGCTCCTGAATTCACCCGGGTATCATATTTCTGGCACAAGGTCGGCAACAAGCTCATCACATTCATTTTCAATATTTTCAACAACACGACGTTTACCGATGTTTATAGCTGCTACTTGCTGTACCGGCGCACGCTCGTCGATCCCGATCTTCTGCAAACGGAAGGATGGGAGCAGCATGCCGAAATTCTCTCGAAGGCCGTCAGCGCCAGCAAAACCTATTATGAGGTTCCCGTCAGCTATCGTGGGCGGACGTATGAAGAGGGAAAGAAGATCAGGGCCCATCACGCTATTGCCGTGATCTGGACGATTGTCAGGATGCGGTTTCGTTGACGGTCCGACCGGCCAGGCGCCTCGTGTAGTAGGCTTGAACGTTCTTTCCCATGCGGATAAAGGGAAGCTCGAGGTATTTGAAGGTCAGCGCGGAAACCCCCAGCGTCAGCAGCAGGGATACGGCGAACATCAACCAGCCGCCGACCGCCAATCCCAGGGTCGGCAGGATGATGGCGACAAGGGCGTTTGCCGGCACGTGCAGCAGGTAAATCGAATAACTGATCCGCCCCAAATAAGCCAGAAACGCCGCCCTACCCGCCCGCCAATAAAGAATAGCGAAAAACAGCAAGACGGCATACAGGTAGCGAGAGAACTGAAGGAACCAGGGCGAGCCGAATTTCGCGGGGTAGTATAACAGCCAGCAGATGGCAAGCAGGGCCAGCAGATAGGCGGTAACAATCCACCACAGATCCCGGCTTCTGTAGACACCAAGCCGCAGCCAGGCGCCACCAAACATCAGGCACAGGAAGATCAGGTTTCCGGCGGGCAGCGGCATATCGAAAAACCGACGGCCCGCGGCGAAGGCCATGGTCGTGAAGATCAGGCCCAAGGTTATCCATTTCAGCCGCCGCGGCTCCTGTATCAATCCGGCGATGAACCCGACGGCGATGAGAAAATAGAATACCAGTTCCACCGAAAGGGTCCAATAGACCCCCAGAACGTCCTGAACGCCCATGAAACGCTGGGCCATTGTTATGTTGGCGATGATCGTAAGGGGGCCGGTATCCCGGCCGACCAGCCAGAGTCCGGCTATCAGCGATAACCAATAGGCCGGATAAAGGCGCATGAATCTGGAAATAATAAACTTGCCAATTCCACCCTCGCGCGCGCCGATCAGGGAAAATGGCACGACATAGCCGCTGATGATAAAGAACAGTGCGACGCCTAATTGCCCTCTTTGAAAAATCTGCTCGCGCAACAGGTCCAGCAGGGCCGTCAAGGAGCTTCCATTGCCGACCGGCGTTACGGGCAGAAAATGGCAATATACAACAATCAGGGCGGCAATCCCGCGCATCGTATCAATCGACTGAATGCGGTTTTTCTGTCTGGTCATTTTCATCCGAAACCTTATGCCCGACAGCCTTGGCCGTGGCAATCAACATTCATCGCGGTTTTGTAACTGAAACACGCTGGGGTTCCTAGAAAAGCGTGTTCAGGATTCCAGGCAAGTCGCTGAATCGATCGATCAGAACATCGGCCCCGAGATCCGCTGGCGGTGACAGGGTGTATCCGTAGGAAACAAGCACCACGGGCAGCCCGGCGTTGCGGGCGGCGGCGACATCGGTTTCGCTGTCGCCGACAAAGACCGCTGTCGCCGCATCGCCGCCCAGCTGATCAATAACCGTGTGAACGTGTCGGCTGTCCGGCTTGCTGTAAGGCAGGGTATCGCCGCAGATGATCGCCGGGAAATAATCGTACAGGCCAAGCGCATGTAAGACCGGAAAGGCGGTTTTCTCCGGCTTGTTGGTGCAGATGCCAAGCAGGTCGCCGTTGGCCTTGAATTTATCCAGAACGTCGATCACACCCGGATAGACGACGGTGCTGTCGACGGGCCGGGCGCTGTATTCGGTCAGGAACAGGTCGCGCAAGGAATCCACATCGACATCGTTTTCAGCGCCGCTTTCCCGGATTGCATGTTCGATCATCGCCCGGGCGCCGTGGCCGACCATCTTTCGTACCTGCGCGGGGGCCAGGGGCGGCAGGCCTTCGCTTTCCAAGGCCCTGTTCAGCGATGCGCAAACATCGGGTATGCTGTCAATCAGCGTGCCGTCCAGGTCCATGATCAGCGTGTGCATCTGTATAATTCCAAGTTTGCCATTTGCGTTTGCCGGTTCGACAGCTTCCGCATTTCGGGGTGCAACAGGGTGTACTATGCCTTTCAACAAAGAGTAAAGTCGGTCCGTTGATTCTTGAACAAATCATTCACATAGATACCCGATGTTCCTGACACATAAACGATGCCTGCAGTTTCCCGCATGACGCCGATCCCCGCACGCAAGTCAGGCTCGGCCCGCACCGGGTGGGTGCTTGGCGGCACGGCGATCCTGCTGATGCCAATCGCCCTTTTCGCGCCGAAGGGGGTGGCGGTCCTGTTCGTTATCGCCGCGACCCTTGTTTTCGTCATGACCTTCGATGCGGGGCGAATTCGGTCGATCCTCAAGCAACCGATAAGCCGCCTTCTCGCCGCCTTCATCGTGTTTGCGGTGATCAGCGCCACATGGTCGATTGCACCGGCATCGTCCCTGCGATCCGCGCTGACCCTGGGGTTGGCCTTTTTCAGCGGGTTGTATCTGATCGATACCATGGGCCGGCTTGGAAAGGCGGATCGCGATCTTGTTTTTTCGGGCATCATCGTCGGCGGCGTCCTCGGGCTTTCCCTGATTGCGTTCGAACATTCGACAAACGGGCTCTTGACCCGCCTGATCCTGGCGGCGAAAGGCCGCGATGCTAATCCGGCCACGAATTTCATGCCGGCACTCAATTCCGGCATGTCTGTCCTAGCGCTTTATGCCTGGCCGTGGGCGCTTGTTTTAAAGAGCCGGTTTGGCGCGGCGGTGATGGTGTTGGGGCTGCTGGTATGTGGCGGCCTGATTTTTCTAAGCAACGCCGACACACCGGTACTGGCATTGTTGGCGGGCTTTGTAATAGCGGTTCTGTCGTTGCCGTCAAAGAAGGGTGTGTTGGCAATATTCGCCGTTATCGCCGGTGTGGGCATCGCCGCGGCGCCGCTTCTGCCGGGGGCGTTGCCGGACCCCCATACCGAAGCCCGCGCCTATTCCAAGCTGTCCCATTCGGGGGTCCATCGTCTGGTCATCTGGCGCACCGCCGCCGAACACATTGCAAAATCGCCGGTTCTTGGTATTGGCATGAACGGCACCCGTTTTTTATATAATTCATCGGACAGGATCATTCAGAAATACGCGACCGATGACCCTGCGATGACATGGGGAAATTATGCCGAACCAATTCCGTTGCATACCCATAACGGGATCTTGCAGATCTGGCTGGAACTGGGCGGAATCGGTGCGCTGTTGTTTGCCGCCGTATTGCTGATGGTGCTGTGGCGACTTCGCCAGGGGGGCCATGACGCGATTACCACGGCGGCGCGCCTCGGCATGCTGGTCAGCGGGATCGTAATTTTTTCTCTCAGCTTCGGGCCGTGGCAAGGGTGGTGGCAGTCGGCGATCTGGTTGTCGATCGCCATGATGTCGGCGACAAAAACACCAGAGACTCCCTGACATGTGCGGTATAGCCGGGCTGTTTCTGCCACAACGTGCGACGGTCGTCGATGCGAACATGGATGCCATGTTGGCCGCCATTCGCCACCGGGGGCCGGACGGCGAGGGCCGCTATAGCACCGAAGATAAGCGCTTTCAGGCCGGATTTCGGCGGCTGGCCATCATCGATCTGGAAACCGGCGATCAGCCCATCGTCGATGAAAATGGCGGACGGGTGCTGATCGGTAACGGCGAAATCTACAATTTCAAAGAGCTTCGCGCCGCTTACCCTGATTATCCCTACCGAACCCGGGGCGATATGGAAACGGTGCTCGCCCTGCATGCCGTTGCCGGAGACGGCTTTGTCGATGACCTCAACGGCATGTATGCGCTCGCCCTGTACGAGCGACAACCGAACCGGTTGACGCTGGTCCGCGACCGGCTGGGCATCAAACCGCTCTACTGGACCCAACTGCCGGGCGGCGGCGTGCTGTTTGCTTCCGAAATAAAAGCCTTGCTGGCGTCCGGCCTGGTCCGCGCCGTCGTCGACGAAAATGCCGTCTCGTCCCATCTCGCCCACGGCTATGTACCGGCGCCGGAGACCCTTTACAAAGGCATCAATCAGCTGCCGCCGGGTCATATGTTACGGGTCGACGCCGATGGCGGCATCACGCTCGAAGCGTACTGGCGGCCGACCCCGGCTGCAAATTTGCCGACCGATATCGAGGCCATGAAAGCGCATCTGACCGACCTGCTTGGCGACAGTGTTCGCCTGCAACTTCGCAGCGATGTGCCGCTGGGGGTGTTGCTGTCGGGCGGCATCGATTCCGGCCTGCTGGTGGCCCTGGCCGCCGACCATACCGAGACGCCCTTGAACACCTTCACCGTCCGCTTCGAAGGCGCGCCCCATGACGAAAGTCCGCTGGCCGAAGCCGTCGCCCGTCGCTATGGAACCAACCAGACGACGATAGATTTGCCGGCGGCGGGTGCTGGCGAGCATCTTGCCAAGCTGGCGTGGTATAGCGATGAGCCCCTGAATGACCCGGCCCTGCTGCCTAATTTCCTGATCGAACAAGCGCTCGGAAAAACGCTCAAGGTGGCCTTGAACGGAACCGGCGGCGATGAACTATTCGCGGGATACATGCGGTATTTCCAAACGCCGCGGGAGCGCCGCTACCGGAACCTTCCCGGCTGGCTGCGTCACGGTCTGGTCGAACCGGGCCTCGGGGCGGTTTCCGGCATGACCGCCTGGCAGTTGCAGCGGGCCGAAAAGTTTGACCGGAATCCGGGCGGCTATCTGCACGATCATACGACTTTTTTCGCCGACCCCATGCGGCGGCTGATCGGCAATCGTCTGGCCGCGCCGCTACCGGCCCAGGCGGTCCATGCCGACGCCTATGACGGGCCGCGCCAGTCGGCGATGCTGGCGGCCGATATCGCGACGTATTTGCCGGGCGATCTGTTGACCCTGCTGGACAGGAGTTCGATGGCCGTCGGCGTCGAGGGTCGGGTGCCGTTCCTGGATCATCGATTGGTCGAAGCCGCCCTCGCCGTCCCCCCGGAGATCCGCACACCGGGCGGGCGCCAGAAGGGATTGCTGCGCAGCATCGCCGCGGACTATCTGCCGGACGCCGTTATCAATGCGCCAAAGCGGGGCTTCGCTTCGCCCGTTCCGGCGTGGATGCAGGCCGGTCTTGGGCCAACCGTGCGGCGCTTATTGACCCGCAAGCAAACTCTTGATCGGGGCTGGTGGACACGGGCGGGCATCGAAGCCCTGTGCGCCGATTATGGCAAACACGGCTTCAGGCTGTATCATCTGGCGATGCTGGAAATGGCCGTTCGCATCCATGTCGAAGACACCCCGACGGACGAACCGCCAACCCGGACGCTGGCGGACTACGCGGAGCAGGCGTGATGAAACCGCAAGAATTATGCTTTCCGAATCTGGCTGACTGCGTCGCGAAATTGGCGGCCGACCTGGCCGATTGTCTCGGCCACGCCGTCGACCGGAGAGGCCGCGCCGGCCTCGCCGTTTCCGGCGGCCGAACGCCCGAACACATTTTTCCGGCGCTATCGCGCAAGCCCCTGGCGTGGGACCGGGTATCCATCACCCTGGCCGATGAGCGATGGGTCGATGTCGATCATCCCGATAGCAATGAAGGCTTGGCGCGCCGCCTGTTAATGCAAGGCCCGGCGGCACAGGCTCGCTTTATCGGTTTGAAGACCGCGTCTGAAACTCCTTTCGACGGCGAAGCGGGGGTGGAAGCGAACCTTGCCGCTCTCGACTGGCCCCTCGATGCCGTCTATCTGGGCATGGGCGAAGACGGGCATATCGCCTCTTTGTTTCCCGCCGCGACGGATTGGCGGGATGCGCCCGGTCGGGCCTTGGCGGTCGGCGCCGCGGGTTCGAGACACCCCAGAATGACCCTGACCCCGGGGGCGTTGCTCGACAGCCGTCATATTTTTCTGGCCATAACCGGGCCGGAAAAGCGCGCGGCATTCGAGGCCGCCCTGCGGCCCGGCCCTTTGGTCCAGTATCCTGTTCGTCTGGTGCTGCATCAAACAGACGTGCCGGTGACGGTCTATATGGTCGATTGACGGCGTCTCGGGGCAAGAATTCAATGGACGCCGCGAGGCGCTTTTTTTGGCAAGCGCGCCACGGCCGATCCCTGTTATGGTATTGATCTTGTGAAGTGATACAGAGTTTTCCGAAGGGTTGCCTGAAGTATGTCTGCGGATTTTTACGCCAGTTATTGTGCCTACAAGAATTATCGGTCGCCCTCACTGGCGGCCAAGGATATCGCCCGGTTCGATGCCGAAATCTGGACACCAGCGGCGTTCTCCGCCGATATGCGGTGTTTGGAAATTGGCTCTGGAACGGGAGCGTTTCTGGCCTATTTGGCCGGCAAGGGGTTAACGAATTTTCAGGGAATAGATCACGATCCCGCGTTGCAGGCCGTGCAGCCGCCCGATGTCGCCGCAAAGTTCGAATGTGCCGACGTCTGGCAATATCTGGAAGCCTTGAAAGAGACGACTTTCGAACGGATTGTGCTGCTCGATGTTCTGGAGCACTTTTCGCCCGATGAGGGGTTTCGCTTGCTGTCATTGGTCGGCAATGCGCTTTCCGGGCAGGGAAAAATTGTCATCAAGGTGCCCAATGCGTCGTCTCCGTGGGGCCTGACGTACCAGTACGGCGACCTGACGCACAAAACGGCTTACAATGCTGAAAGCCTGCGGCAACTGGCGACCGCCTGCGGCTTGCGGGTGGACCGGGTCTATGACCAGCGGCGTGGCTCGCGACGGCGCATGGTTACCGATACCATCGTGCATCGTCTGCTGTCCTGGGCGCTGTTAACTCCGCCGCGGCACTGGGGTGCAAACCTGTATTGTGTCCTTTCCCGACCGTAACCCGGAAGGGCTCTATCGCCGACCTTCCTGGCGGGCAGCGGCGACAGGCCTTCGCTTGCCAGCGCCCTGTTCAGCGACGCGCAAATATCCGGCACGCTGTCGATCAGCGTTCCATCCAGGTCCATGATCAGTGTGTACATTGGCTCGCGTCCGCCTCAGGATTCTTTGTCGGTTGTTTCAACGTCTTCAATTTTGCGATCGCCGCTCATCAGCCAGACCAGGCCGCCGGGGAGTGAGGTCAGGATTGCCAACAGGCCGAACATGATCGACAGCAGCAGCGCGCCTTCGCCGGGAACGCCGATCAAGCCAAAGGCGGTTACCATGGCGCCTTCGCGGACGCCCCATCCGGCGATCGAAATGGGCAGCGTCATCAGCAACAGCACGGGTGGCATCAACACCAAACAATCAAGCCAGGTGACGCCAAGGTCGAGCGAGCGGGCGATCAGATAAACGATGAAGGCGACGTTGGCGTGACCGACAAGCGAGATGGTCATGACCTTCAGGGCGTCACCGGGCGACAGGAAGACGCGACGCGTGTCGGCGGCCAGCAGCGCCAGCCCATGAACAAGCCGATAATGGCTAAAGCGCGATGGCAGATTATCCAGAAACATCAGGACGACCAGCCCGGCAAATCCGGCGAGGGCGAGCAGCACGGCGGCGGGAACGACCCACCGGGCGTCGGCATCACCGACCCGCTCGGTAAAAAACGGAACGGCGACAACGACGATCAGAACCAGGCCCAGAACGGTCGCGACCCGATCCAGCATGACGCCGTTGATGGCGCGACTGAGCGGCATGCCGGTCTTGTAGGTCTTGTAGACCCGCACCGCATCGCCGCCGACGGAAGACGGCAGGGCCTGATTGAAAAATAGCCCGATGTAGGAAATTCCAAGGGTTTTCAAAAACGGCAGGCTGGAATCCATGGCCTGCATGACGATCCACCAGCGCCCGACCGCAATAAGAATCTGAAGCCCGAAGGCGGCAATCGCGGCCACAATCAGCCATGGCTTGGCCGCCAGGATTCTGTCCACCGCCGCCTCCAGGTCAATCGAGCCGACAAGCAGCCAGATTAACCCCCCGGAAACCAGCAGCTTAAGCGCAACGCCGATCCATTTTTTATTCATCTTGAATGACCACTATCAGAATTGGTGGATGGTTTGATATAGGCGTTCCACCACAAAGCAAAATTTAGCAGATACCAGATTTGCCGCGGCGATTTTTCCGGCGACAGGTTGCGTACCGTTTCGGGGTCGAGAAAATCTGTTTCCCGGCAGAACGCGTTCAGCGTATCCATGGCTTTCTCGCCCAGTCGCCCGGTGACCCAGTCGTCGATCGGCACGGCGAACCCCTGCTTGCGACGGTCGATGATTTGATCCGGAATCAGGCCCCGCACCGCTAGCTTCAGAATATGCTTAAGCTCGCCGCCCCGGGTTTTCATGGCCGCCGGGATCGCCATCGCAAGGCTGACAAAACGATGGTCGAGAAACGGCACCCGGGCCTCGATGCTGGCCGCCATGCTCATTTTATCGACCCGCATCAGCAGCAGTTCCGGCAGTCGCAGGTTAAGGTCAAGGTAGGTCATCCAGTTCAGTGCCGATTTATCCCAGGCCCGTTCTTCAAAGCGCTTGCGGATCGGCGCCAGTACGTCCCACGACGTCTTGTCCTTGAATTTATGTCTCAGGCGGGCCGACAGAAGCTGTTTCTTTTGAGCATCGGGGAAGGCTTCCGCCCCACCCCAGAAGATCGGCTGACCGAGCGATGCCCGGCGCAGGAACTCGGTATACAGGCGGTCGCCCAGACCGATCCCGCGCAGCGCCGCAAGCCCCAGCTTTTTCAGGAACCGGGGTAGCGGCAGGGCATTGGCTTTTTCCAGTTGCAGGAAAATCTTCCAGCTTCGATAACCCCAGAACAGTTCGTCCGCGCCCTCGCCGACCTGACACACGGTGACGCCGTTGTCGCGCGCCAGCTTCGAGACAAAATACACCGGCACACAGACCGGATCGGCAATGGGTTCGTCCTGATGGGCGATCATCCGGGGCAGAAAATCCAGTAGGTCGTCCTGACTGATCAGGTATTCGTGATGGTCGGCACCGACCCGTTCGGCGATCATCCGGGCGTAGGGAAGTTCGTCCGCGACACTGCCCTGATCGCCTTCGTAGCCGATCGAAAAGGTTTTGACGGGCCTGTCTTCACCCTTGGAAAACAGCGCCAGATTGGTGCTGGAATCGACCCCGCCGGAAAGGAAAATGCCGACCGGCACGTCACCGATCTTGCGGTACCCGACCGCCGTTTCCAATTCGCCGAGAACGGCGGCGGCGATATCGGATTCCGATTCTCCGCTGATCGGGGCGACGTCATCGAAGGCATCCCACCACCGTTGGGTCTGGCGCTCGCCGGTCGCATCGATGCGCATCCAGGTTCCGGCTGCCAGTTTTTCGATGCCTTCGAACAGGGTCATCGGCGCCGGAGTGGTCAGGAAGGTCAGGTAGTGGAAGAAGGCTTCTTCGTTGACGGCGCGTGGTCGTTCCGGCCCGGCCAGAATGGCTTTGATTTCCGATCCGAAAACAACGCCGCGATCATCGCAGGCGTAGTATAGTGGCTTGATGCCAATGCGGTCGCGGGCCAGCCATAGGCTGTTGTCGGTCGCATCCCACAGCGCAATGGCGAACATGCCACGGAACCGTTTCAGGCAATCGATGCCCCATTCCTTGAAGGCGTAGAGAACGACCTCGGTATCGGAATGATCGGTCCGCCACCGATCGTGACCAAGGTCCGTCAGTTCTTTACGCAGCTCCTGATGGTTGTAGATTTCGCCATTGAAAACGATGCCGAGAGTGTCATCGGCGGTGAACATCGGCTGCAGGGCGGCATCGGACAGATCGATGATGGCGAGCCTGCGATGGGCAAGGCCGATGCGCCGGTCCCGGTCTGTCCAGTGCCCGTCGCCATCCGGGCCGCGGTGCGCCATGACGCCGCCCATGGCCGACAGCTCGCCCGCATCGACCGGCCAGCCGAGCGGATCGAATGATAAAATTCCGGCTAATCCGCACATACGCTAGACGCCATAAAAGTCCCTGTACCAGTCAACAAACCGGGCCACGCCATCCTTGATCGAGGTGCTGGGCCGATAGCCGACGTCTCGGGTCAGTGTCTCCACGTCGGCCCATGTATCGCGGACGTCACCCGGTTGCATGGGCATGAAATTCCGGACCGCCCGTAAGCCCAGACTGTCTTCCAGGGCGGCGATGAAATCCATCAAATCGACCGGTTTGTTGTTGCCGATGTTATAAATCCGGTAAGGGGCCGTGTGGCTGCTGGACGGATATGTCGGCTCGCCTTTGGTATGGGCGACCGGTGTCGGTTGGTGGTCGAGGGTCCGGATCACGCCGTCGATAATGTCGTCGATATAGGTGAAATCGCGGCTCATGTTGCCGTCGTTATAAATATCAAGCGGCTCGCCGGCGATGATCGCCCGGGCAAACTTCATCGGCGCCATGTCGGGCCGGCCCCACGGGCCGTAAACGGTGAAGAACCGCAGTCCGCTCATGGGAATGCCATACAGATGGCTGTAGGAATGAGCCATCAATTCGTTTGCCCTTTTCGTCGCGGCGTACAGGCTGACCGGGTGATCGGCCGGATCGTCGACGCTGTACGGCAACTTGGTGTTGGTGCCGTAGACCGAACTGGACGATGCGAAGACGAGATGTTCGACGCCCGTGGCGCGGCACCCTTCGAGCAGGTTGAGGAAGCCGACCAGATTGCTGTCAACGTAGGTGTGCGGGTTCTCCAGGCTGTAGCGGACCCCGGCCTGGGCCGCCAGATTGACCACCCTGGTTGGTTTTTCGCGGGCAAACAATTCCACCATGGCGTCACGGTCGGCCAGATCGACAGCGGCCTCGGTGAACCCCGGATGGTCCCTGACCAGCGCCAGGCGCGCCATTTTCAACTCGACATCGTAATACGCGTTCAGATTATCGAGGCCGATAACCCGCTCGCCCCGCGCCAATAGCTGTCGGGTCAGGGCATTCCCGATAAATCCGGCGCTGCCGGTAACTAGGATCGACATTATTGTATCCTGTGGATGTCAACGTAACAGTGGGGAAACTAACGAATTCGCCGCCGCACAGAAAGCCTTTTTCACGGATCGCGGCCGCAAATGACTAACTTTTAATCCGCCGCAGCCGCCACTTGATGCGGACGCCGCCGCCGTCGAGTGGGCCCGACACGACGATCTGCTCGGTCCGCCGGGGACTGTCCGGTTGTCCCAGATAAATGCTTTCATCAAGGGAGAGGTCGCCGCCGGAGCTTTGAAACTGCCAGCCGGATCCGCCCGGTAGTTTCAGCAGGATGGTGCCGCCTTCGACCAGCGAGGCGTTGACGTCGGGGTGCAGGTGGAATCGTATCGCAAAGTGTTGGCCGCCGGTCCCCTCCAGGGTGTCTTCGCCGCGGATATCCTCGCCGGTCGCGTCAAGATACAGATTCCGCAAATGACGGAGGCCAAAGCCCGGAAGATATCCGTTATGGGCGGTCTCCAGCCAGATCGCGCCGTCCGCCTCTTTGCGGCGGCAGCTAACCTCGGTCGGCCCAATCCCCGTCCGGCCGCCATCCGGCAGGTCATTGTCCAGAAATTCCAGCGAATTGGTCTCATCGACGATCAATGTCGAATGCGCGGCGGTCGCCCGCATGGCATCGCGCCAGCCCGGCTCGTCACCCGGCTTCGAGCCGCAGTTGACGATCATCCGGTCCCTGCCGTGGCTTAATTCGAAGCTGAGCGTCCCGGCATGGGTGCCACGAGCGGCGCCCGACCGAGGCTTGCCGGTATCGGCAATGATCACCGTCTTACCGGCGCCGAGGCGCTGGAATCCGGTGTGCGGAGCGCTGGTCAGGGCCTTGCCGCGAACCTCGGCGTGGGTCAGAATGACGTCGACAGCGGACCGGCTGTCTTCGCAAGAGCCGTTGAACAGGGCCAGGCGACCATCGCCATGACGGAAGGCGCGCAGCATCGGCGCCATCCGGTCGATGCCGCCCTGTAGTTGCGCCGGCGTTTCAATATGGGCCGCCGCCAGCAGGGAGCGGATTTCCAGAAAAATTTCGAGAACGGACAGGTGTAGTGACGGGTTGCGTTCGAAGTGGCCGCCGTCAGGCTTGATCTGACGCTGAATTTCCCGGCCCAGGGTTGTCAGGCCGATATCCAGCATCTGATCGGCGCCGGGCAAGCATATGGCGGCGTCGATAAGCCCCTTCAGGGCATCGAAGGCCCGCCCATCGGTCGGCATCGAGGCCATGGAGCGGCCCAGATGACGGGCCTGCACGGACATTGAGGCAAGCATGACCTGTTTTGTCTCGCTATCGCCCCGGACCAAAATCGGATATGCCGACAGCCATGCCGACAGCCGGGTCCCCAGAACGTCGGGTCGCCATGGCAGGGCGTTCCAACGCCCGAAGGCCTCGGCCCAACCTTTGACGTGATGACGCGCCAGCCTGAGGGCGTCGTCCGAGCCCAGCGATATCAAATCATCAAGCCAGCAAAACCCGTGCAGCGCCGCGGCCTGGGCCGGATTCCTCGGAACATTGCCCCACGGGAGGTCACCAAGTTGGCACGGATGGGAGAGCAGCATGAATTCGCCGTTCAGGATACCCCTGCCGCGCCCCGGATCTCCCGGGCGGATACGGGGCGGCGCCAGGCGCAGATCGGCGGGAACTTTGCCGCGCAGGGTCAACGGATAAAACGGGCTGGCGTACAGCAGGTGTCTGATCGCGACAATGCCCGCCCCGAGGCTATATCGGGCGGCAAACCGGGTCGATGGAATGGACCTTGGGCCGCCCTTGCTGGATCTCGCCCTGGTCATGGTGTCGGTCAAATCCTAGCCGGTGCGAAAATAAGGGAACAGAGGTTGTTAACTAGGTAGCAGGTTCGCCAAACCGGGGCAAGAGAAGGCCCTAGATTCGTTCTAGTCGGGCGGCGTAAAAGCCATCCATGCCGCCGAATTCCGACAGGTGGCACGGCAGGCTCCGGAGGTCGCCATTCGGGTTTATCAACTCGGCCCTGCCACCGACCTCGGCGGCATCGATGGGGAGCCTGCGGGCGTTTACCGCGTCGTAGAGGAAGGTCTGCACGCGGTCCGGCCCTTCTTCGGGTTGCAGCGAGCAGGTGCAAAACACGACAACGCCGCCGGGCTTGACCATCTCGAAGGCGCCGGCGAGCAACGCCGCCTGGGGGCGACCCAGACCGATGACATCTTCCGGGGTTTTCAGGTGCGGAATATCGGGGTGGCGGCGAATGGTGCCGGTCGCCGTGCAAGGTGCGTCCAGCAGGACGGCGTCGGCCGGTTCCGAAGGGCGCCATTGTTCGGCATCGGCGGCGATTGTTTCGGCCGACAAATTCAGTCGCCGCAGGTTTTGCGTCAGTCGCTCAAGGCGCTTCGGAGAGCGATCGACGGCGGTCACGATGGCGCCGGCGGCGGCCAATTGGGCGGTTTTGCCACCGGGGGCGGCGCACAGGTCAATCACGGATTTTCCGGCGATATCGCCCAGCAGGCGTGCCGGAATCGCCGCCGCGGCGTCCTGCACCCACCACGCACCATCGTCGAAGCCGGGCAGCGCCGGGACGCCGCCCAGTTTGGAAAGAAGCGGACGCGATAGCCGTAGCGATCCCGTCGGCAACACATCGGCGCCCAGGCGTTCCGCCCAAAGCTCGGGGTCGGCGGCCACCGAGATATCCAGCGGCGGTTCATTCAAGTGGGCTTCGGCAATCAACCGGCAGGTGTCCTCGCCATAGGCGCGGCTCCACGATTGCCACAACCAGTCAGGGGTGTTCAGGCGCGCGGCGTCCTGATCGTTCAGCATTTCCCGGCCTTCCCGGCCAAGCCTTCTGAGAACCGCATTGATCAGTTTGTCGTACTTTTCGAAGCCCCGTTCCCTGCACAGTTCGACCGAAGAATCGACGGCCGCGTGTGGCGGCGTCCGGGTGAGCAGCAGTTGAACCGCGCCAAGCCTCAGGATGTTGGTGGCGATGCCGGCCTTGCGGGGCAAGGGACGGTCGAGGCACCGCCCGAGCAGGTCGTCGATTTGACCCAGCCGCCGCAGCGTCGTCGATACCATATTGCGTGCGAAAGCCCTGTCGCGTTGGTCCAGATCGGCGAACGGGGAATAGCCGTCGAGCGCGTCGTCAAGAGGTTGGCGTCGGTACAGAACGGCACCCAGCAGATCGAGCGCGACGTGGCGCGGGGATAGATTATTTTCGGTCATCCCTTGTCATGCCGCAAAGGGCGGGGGGGATGCAATGCCGTTGTCGCGAGGCGCGGCATTTATTTTTTTTACCAGAGCCTTTTCGTAATCGCGCTGGCGTGGCATCTTATACCAAGTTGCATTAATAATGACCCATAGAGATCGCGTCCGCAGCCCGTCGGGCAGGAGAGAAGCTGCAGGCGATGTTGATCATCGTCAAGGCTTTTCGACGCACTCCGACGGGTTGCGGACGTGACCGGAACGGCGGCCTCACAAGACTTTTGGACGTCGTCGCCCCCATCTTGCGATACACCGCATCGCTGCGCCGTGCGCTCCTCGCCAAAAATCTTGTGAGGCCGTCTCTATGAGTCATTATTAGTGCAATTTGGTATTACCCCTTCAAACAGATGGACAGGCCTATGAACGACGAAGACGAGATGCCGGCGACCACCGGGCAACCGGATGGAGAGGTCAAAGGAAACAAGCCTTTGGCGGAAAAGACACCGTCAGCGGAGGACGGTGGGCCGAAAGGGCCGGAGCCGACACGGTATGGCGATTGGGAAAAAAAGGGACGCTGCATCGATTTCTAGCCCATATTTTCTTGCCCGTTTTGGATAACTGTTGCATCTTTTTTTGACGGCGGCGCAGAGCCGTTATGTCCAGGCGTTCTGACGATCATCACGGGAAACACCGATGCCGTTGAAATCCGCAATCAATTGGCTTGTCACGCCGCCGCAAAACAGTTCGGCGAACAAGCAGGCTGATTCCGGTGATGTTTCGGGCTCCGGGCAGGCCGGGCGCGGAGCAATTAATATACTGGTCTGCGATTTTGACGGCCCCGACGGTCGCAGGGCGGCCCACCGGATTGCCGATTTCCTGAAAGCAAAGCCGCGGGTGCACGTGCAGAATACGTCCCGGAAGCTAAAACTCCCGGGTCAGGGCGGTATTGTCGAAAATCTGGTGGCGGCGGCGGAAACCGGCCGCAAATGGCTGGTCGGTTCTGCTTGTGATGTGTTGGTGTGGGGCGAAACCGCCGGGCCGGAAAAAAATATGACGGTCCGCTTCCTGTGCGCCACCGCCGACGCCGACACGCAGGCGGGCAGTTTCGGTCTGGGCGATTCCCTTGAGGTTGCGCCCGATTACCGGGCCGACCTGGAAAATCTTATCTTCGCTACCGCCGTGGCCGCGGTGGCGCCGCGAAAATCAGGCCCGGTTCGCGAAGAACTCGCGAGAATTCTGGACGATGCGACTGACGCCCTTTCGGCCTTTATCGATGTCCCGCCCGGCGATCTTGAAGACAAGCAGTTCACCTCGTTCATGACCTTCCTTGGCACCATTTACGCGGCCCTGTGGCGGGTCGGCGGCGACGCCAGCCGTCTTGACATGGCGATCAAGGCCTACCGGATCGTGCTGTCCCGGGAATACGACCCCGATGATCCGTTGGCGTATGCCTTGACCCAAAACCATATGGCGTCCGCCTTGCAAGGGCTATCGAAACGCGACAATACGCCCGAACCGCTGAAATTGGCCGCCGGATGTTACCGCAATGTCGCCGCCGCCCTTGGGACCCATTCGCATGCAAACGACTGGGCCCTGGCTCATATTCATCTTGGCGACGTGCTGGTCAAGCTGTCGACGTTTCAGGACCGGGAAACAAACCTGAAAAGCGCCAGTGCCGCCTATCAAATGGCGGCGAGAGTTTTCTCCCGCCATACGATGCCCGGCGCGTGGGCCGAATTGATGAATCAACTGGGGGTGACGCTGATGGCGCTCAGTGAATCGACCGATGACAGCCGCACGCTTGATCGGGCGGCGTCCTGCTTCCGTCAGGCGCTGGATGTCCGGCGGCGCGATGTGGCGCCCCTGCTGTGGGCGCAATCCGCCAACAATCTGGGCGCTGCGACGTTCTCGATCTACCGACACAGTAAAAACAAAGGTCTGCTGAACGAGGCGGCGTCGTGCTTCGAGGGCGCGGCCGCCGTTTACGCCGCACACGACCGCGAAAGCACCGCCCGCGTTGCCCGGAAGAACCTGGAACGCATCCGCCAGCTGCAGGCCGAATAATCCCTTTTGGCGGCTACCGGTTTTGCCGGTTGTCGATCAGGTCATTGACGACGCCGGGGTCGGCCAGCGTTGAGGTATCCCCCAGATTGGCGTAATCGTTCTCGCCGATCTTGCGCAGAATCCGGCGCATGATCTTGCCCGAGCGGGTTTTCGGCAGGCCGGGGGCCCACTGCAGCCAGTCCGGCGACGCGATCGGGCCAATTTCCCGGCGAACCCACCGAACCAGTTCTTTCTTCAGGTCGTCGGACGGCGTGACGCCGGCGTTCAGGGTTACATAGGCGTAAATGCCCTGCCCCTTGATATCGTGCGGCGCGCCGATAACGGCGGCTTCGGCGACATCGTGATGGGCGACCAGGGCGCTTTCGACTTCGGCGGTGCCCATGCGATGGCCCGATACGTTGATCACGTCATCGACACGGCCGGTGATCCAGTAATAGCCGTCTTCGTCGCGGCGGCAGCCATCGCCGGTAAAATACTTGCCGGGATAGGCCGAAAAATAAGTCTGCACGAAGCGGTCGTGATCGCCATACACCGATCGCATCTGGCCGGGCCATGAATCGGCGATGCACAGGTTGCCCGATGTCGCCCCTTCGAGAACATGACCGTCGCCGTCAACCAGTTGTGGCTGAATGCCGAAGAAGGGTCGCGTCGCCGATCCGGGCTTCAGCGCCGTGGCGCCGGGCAGCGGGGTGATCAGGATGCCGCCGGTTTCGGTCTGCCACCAGGTATCGACGATGGGGCAGCGGCCGTCGCCGACAACATTGTAGTACCATAACCAGGCTTCCGGATTGATCGGTTCGCCGACCGTCCCCAACAAGCGGAGCGATGAGCGGGATGTTTTGTTGACCGGCTCGTCGCCATCGCGCATCAGCGCCCGGATCGCGGTCGGCGCGGTATAGAATATGTTGACGCCGTGCTTGTCGCAGACCTGCCAGAAGCGCGAGGTGTCGGGATAGTTGGGGATACCTTCAAACATCAGGGTGATGGCGCCGTTGGCCAGCGGCCCGTAGACGATATAGCTGTGACCGGTGACCCAGCCGACATCGGCGGTGCACCAGTAGACGTCGCCATCCTTGTAGTCGAAGACATACTGATGGGTTATCGCGGCATAGACCATGTAGCCGCCGGTGGTGTGCAGCACGCCCTTGGGCTTGCCGGTGGAACCTGACGTATACAGGATGAACATCGGATCTTCGGCGTTCATTTCTTCCGGTGGGCAGACATCCGAGGCGCTCTCGATGGCGTCATGGTACCAGACGTCGCGGCCTTCGACCCACTCGACATCGCTGCCGGTGCGCTTGATGACGAAGACGGTTTCGACGGTCGGGCATTTTTTAATCGCCGCATCGGTGTTGGCCTTGAGCGGGATCGGCTTGCCGCCGCGAAGACCTTCGTCGGCGGTAATCACGCAGTGGGAATCGCAGTCCTGGATGCGTCCGGCCAGCGCCTCCGGCGAGAAGCCGCCGAACACGATGGAATGGATGGCGCCAATCCGGGCGCAGGCCAGCATGGCGACGGCGGCTTCCGGCACCATCGGCATGTAGATGGTAACGACGCTGCCTTTCTTGACGCCTTCGGCCTTCATGGCGTTGGCGAATTTGCAGACTTCGGCGTGCAGTTCGCGGTAGGTGATGGTCCGGGACACCGTCGGGTCGTCGCCTTCCCAGATGATCGCCGTTTGGTCGCCGCGTTTTTCCAGATGCCTGTCCAGGCAGTTGGCGGAGGCATTCAGGGTGCCGTCATAAAACCATTTGATGGAGACGTCGGGGCCGTTGAAGTTGACATCCTTGACCTTGCTGTAGGGCTTGATCCAGTCGAGGCGTTTTCCCTGTTCGGCCCAGAAGCCTTCGTTGTCTTCGACCGACTGTTTGTACAGTTCAAGATAGGTGTCGTTATCGGCCCATGCTGCCTTGGCGATGGCCTCGGGAACGGGAAAAATTTCGGTGTGTGTCATGTGGATGGCCTCCCTGAAAACGCATGATACCCCCGTCGTTCTACGCGGAGGCCGGAACGGATTGTTACAGATGATTATCCAAAGATTCTCGACGAACACAAGCCGCGCGTGCCTCAAAGCAGCAGAATTTCGCCATCCTTTATGTCGATGGAAACGGCGGTCAGGCGCTGTTCGGCGCACGGTCCCGACACGCAGTGGCCGTCGTCGATGCGGAACAGGGCGCCGTGGGACGAACACAGGATGTAAACTTTATCGGATGTCAGGAAGCGGCCGGGGGTAAAATCCAGCGGCGCACCGATATGGGGGCAGCTGTTCAGATACACATAGGCGCGGGCGCCCTGGCGGATAACGATATAACCCTGCATCCGGCCATCCCGTTCGGCGAAAAAAGCGGCGCTGTCGCCGTCCGGTACGTCATCAAGGGCGCATAATCTGATCATATTCACGGCGCCTCGGGCTCGGTCCGCTCGACCGCCCAGCGAAAAAACCTGTGGCTCAACTCCTTGATCGCCTTGCTTCTGGGGATCCACAGCGGTTGGTGATCCTCGTCGACGGGATCGCTGACCTGCCGGATGGCTTCGATCCGATAAAACCGCGCCAGTTTGTTGGTGGCGCGCGCCTTGCGTTTGGACACCTTGTATTCATTGGCCCGGCAGGCCTCGTCAATAATGGCGATCCGCCACCCGGTTTCTTCCAGAACTTCGCGGTGCAAGGCCTGCTCGGCGGTTTCGCCGGCGTCTATGCCACCGCCCGGCAACACCACCTTGCCACGGGCAAGGGCGACCAGAATCTCGCCTTTTTCGTTATAGGCAATGCCGTAAACGCTGGGGCGGTCCGTATATGTTCGGTCCGGTTTTTGTTTTCCGAACTGGATAATGCCGTCGCCGGTATTGGCCATGGCGGGCGTCCTTATTGCGGCGCGAAGACCATTTTCCAGGGCCTGATGATGACGCTTTCAAACAGTCCGGCCCTGGCATATGGGTCGCTCGCGGCGAAGGCGTCGACGGCGGCGCGGTCCGGAAAATCAACGATCAGCAGGCTGCCGTTCATGCCATCGCCATCGGCCTCCAGCGTTGGTCCGGCGACCACGATACGATCGCGATTGGCCTTTAGGAATTCGACATGGTCCGGTCGGTTGTCCGCCCGAACCTGGGCGCTGCCGGGCTTGTCGGTGCAATGAACGATAAAATGCATGGTCGGTCTCCGTTGTTTCAGGTTTTGCTGTCAGCCGCCGTCGTCGCGACGGCCTTCCGGGCCGACAGGTCTGGCCATCAGGTCGATGATGGTCGCGTCGATATCGGCGTTGCCGTTGAGAATTTTGTCGACGGCGGCGCAAATGGGGGCATCGACGCCCAGGCTCTTGGCCAGCGCCGATACCGCGGCGGCACTGTGGACCCCTTCGGCGACGGACCTGCGCTCGCTTAGCACGTCGCTGAGCGAGGCCCCTTCGCCAAGGGCGACGCCCAGCGAGAAATTGCGGGATTGCATGGCGTTGCAGGTCAGTGTCAGGTCGCCCAGTCCGGCCAATCCGCTGACCGTTTCCGCCTCGCCGCCTTTGGCCACGGCGATCCTGACAATTTCCGACAGGCCACGGGTGATCAGGGCGGCGCGGGCGTTGTCGCCCATATCGCGGCCTTCGACGATGCCGCACGCGATGGCCAGTACGTTTTTCACTGCACCGCCGATTTCCGCCCCGATCAGGTCGTGCGAGCGGTAGATGCGGAACCGGGGGGTTCCAAGGGCATCCGCCAGCGCCTTGCCGAGGGCGGCGTTCGGGCAGGCGAGAGTAACGGCGGTTGGCAGCCCTTCGGCGACCTCGCGGGCAAAGGTCGGGCCGGACAGTACGGCGAGCGGCGCAACCGCGCCCAACGTGTCGGCGACGACCTCGCTCATCAGGGCTCCGGACTTCAGCTCGATGCCCTTGGAGCAAATCACCGCGGGGACGCCCGGCCGCCAGAATTTCGCCATTTCAGTGGTAACGGCGCGCAAAAACTGCGCCGGCGTGACCAGCAGCACGGCGTCGCAGGCGGCGACCTCGCTTAGGTCGGTGGTCGCCCTGACGTTCGGATCAAGCGGTACGCCCGGCAGAAACAACAGGTTCTCATGAACGGCGTTGATGACCTCGGCGACCTCGGGTTCGTGGGCTTGCAGGACGACGGAACGACCGGCCCGTCCCGCCGCGGAGGCTAACGCCGATCCCCAGGCCCCGGCCCCGACGACGCCGATGGTTTCGATCTTGATGGTCATGCTTTTACTCCGGCGAAGGCCGCGGCGGCGGCGTCAGGGTCCAATGGCCAGCGTGGCCGGGGGGCAAAATCCAGCCCGTCGGCGGCGGCGTCCGACCCCAGCGCCCGCAGGCGTTCGATCCCGGCCCAGGCGATCATCGCCCCGTTATCGGTACACAGCCGTCCCGGCGGTGCGATCAGCCGGATGCCACGTGCCTCGGCCAGCGTGTTTAGGCGCCGGCGCAGGGTCGCGTTGGCGGCGACGCCGCCGGCCACGACCAGGGCGCTGCCGCGCGGGTGACGGGTCAGGAATTCATCCAGCGCGTGGCCGGTGCGGTCGGCCAGTACATCACCGGCGGCGGCCTGGAAGCTGGCGCAAAGATCGGCCACATCCTGATCTTGCAAGGGGCCTTCCGGCAGCGACAGGGCGGCCTGGCGGACGGCGGTTTTCAGCCCAGAAAAGGAAAAATCGCAGCCGGCGCGCCCCTTCATCGGCCGTGGCAGCTTGAATCGTTTGTCATCGCCGTTTCGGGCCGCCCGTTCCACCGCCGGTCCGCCGGGATAGTCCAGGCCCAGCATTTTAGCGGTCTTGTCGAAGGCCTCGCCGAGGGCGTCGTCGATGGTGGTGCCGAGGCGGCTGTATTTTCCGACCCCCTCGACAATCAAAAGCTGGCAATGGCCACCGGAAACCAGCAGCAGAAGATACGGAAATTCAAGGTTGGCGCCGTTGTCGCCACGGGATCGTTCGGATAACCGGGCGCTAAGCGCGTGGCCTTCCAGATGGTTGACGGCGATGAACGGCAGGTCGGCCATGGCGGCGATGGCCTTTCCGGTCATCACCCCGACGATGACGCCGCCGATCAGGCCGGGCCCGCCGGTGGCGGCAACGGCGTCGATGTCGGCGAAGCCGACACCGGCCTCGGCCATCGCCTGGGCGACCAGAGAATCGATATTTTCCAGATGCGCCCGGGCCGCGACTTCCGGCACGACGCCGCCGTAGGGGCGATGTTCGTCAAGCTGCGACAGCACGACATCGGCGAGAATCTGGCCGTCGCCGGTGACGATTGCGGCGGCCGTTTCGTCACAACTTGTTTCGATCCCGAGAACGATCATTTATAACTCTTTGCTGTTTACTCTCAACGGATGCGGACCATACTCTGTGTCGCATCGACGAGCCATCATTTTAGATACCGGGAACCCTTTATGACAACACCCCCATCGTTTCGCATTGGAACCCGTGGCAGCCCGCTGGCGCTGGCCCAGGCCGAAGAAGTCAAGGCCAGGCTTGCCGCAGCGCACCCTGAACTGGCGGCCGAGCAATCCATCGACATCGTCGTCATCAAGACAACCGGCGATAAAATTCAGGATCGGGCGCTGTCCGAAGCCGGCGGCAAAGGGCTTTTCACCAAGGAAATCGACGACGCCATGCTCGACGGTCGCATCGATCTGGCCGTCCATTCCATGAAGGACGTGCCGACCTGGTTGCCCGATGGCATCGTTCTACCGTGCATGCTGGAACGCGAAGATCCCCGCGATGTCTTTATTTCAAACAAGGCATCGAGCATCGCAGGCCTGGCCGCGGGCAGCGTTATCGGCACCGCTTCGCTGCGCCGTCAGGCCCAGGTTTTGCATATGCGACCGGATTTGCGAGTCGAAACCCTTCGCGGCAATGTCCAGACGCGGCTGCGAAAATTGGCCGAAGGCGAGGTCGACGCCACCCTGCTGGCGCTGGCCGGGCTGAACCGGTTGGGCCGAACCGACGTGGTCACCTCGGTGATTGAAACAACAGAGATGCTTCCGGCCGTCGCGCAGGGCGCTATTGGCATCACGTGCCGCGAAAACGACGACCGTTCGCGTGGCGTGCTGGATGCCATCAACCATGATGAAACGGTGCTCCGGGTCAGCGCCGAACGGGCCTTGCTGACAGTGCTCGATGGCTCATGCCGGACCCCGATCGGGTCGCTGGCGGAAATCGCTGATGGCGCCTTTACGCTGCGCGGCATGATCGTCAGGCCCGACGGATCCGAACGGATCGAAACCAGCCGACAGGGCGTGGCGACCGATCTGGACGCTGCCGTCGCCATCGGGCGCGACGCGGGCGAGGAACTGAAAGATCGGGCTGGCCCCGGCTTTCTTGACGAACCATGCGACTGCTGATCACCCGACCCCGCGCAGATGCCCAACCACTGGCCGAAGAGCTACGGGAGCGGGGCCATCAGGTCGTCATGGAACCGTTGCTCGAGATCCGTTTCCTGGCCGTGACCAACGTCGATATGGCGCGCATGCTGGACGGCGCGCAGGCCCTGCTGGTGACCAGCGCCAACGGCCTGCGGGCATTTTGCCAGGCCTGTGACCGACGCGATCTGGCGGTCCATGCGGTCGGCCACGCATCCGCCGCCGCCGCCCGCGACGCCGGGTTCACCGACGTCGATAGCGCCGATGGCGATGTCGCCGCGTTGGCGGGCAGGGTCGCGGAAAAATTGCATCCCGGCGACGGCGCGTTGGTTCATGTCGCGGGCAGTCGGGTGGCGGGGGATTTATCGGGTCTGTTGGAAAAAGCCGGATTTGCGGTCCGCCGCGCCGTTCTCTACGAGGCGGTAAAGGCCGCCGAGCTGTCAGCGCCGGTGCGGGCCGATATCGCCGAGGGAAAGATTGACGGCGTCTTGTTGTTTTCGCCTCGCACGGCGGAAAGTTTCGTAAGGCTGGTCGAACGGGCCGGTCTGACCGGGCGTTGCCGCGATATCACGGCCTATTGTCTTAGCGAGGCGGTTGCGGCAAAATCCCGTCGGATCGGCTGGGCGCGGCTCGCCGTCGCGGCCCGCCCCGACCGGCAATCCCTGATAGAGACGCTGGAAGAACGATAAAAGAGTCGGAAACCGGGCACTTTCTTGTCCCCTTTGCTGGCAGAGACCTGTTATTCTGCCAAGAACACGACGCGTTGCCGGAGTGTCCGGGCCGACCGGCTGGTGAAAAGGTTGATAAAGAGTGGTCAAGAAACCCGAAAATGAATCAGGCACGAACAAGCCTTCATCGGAGGCGTCGGACACTGGCGTGCCGACGGAACTTGCCGGCCCGGGCGATACAACGGCCGACGACAAAAAGGCCGACAAAGACACCTCCCCGCAGTCCCCTTCAGTCGACAGTGAAACGATCGTTTCCGGGCAAGCCGCGCCCGCCAGGGGAAGCGGCGTGTCCGGATTTTTATGGGTGCTGGCGCTGTCGGCCATCGTTATCGGTGGCGGTTATGCGACGCTTCCCTTGTGGAGCCCCTATGTTTCGGGTCTTGGCGAGCTGATCAGCGGCGGGGCGCACGACAAAGCCGACCTGCAGCAGGAAATCGACAAGATCAAACAGGGCGGGGACGCGTTTAGCGATATCGAAGGCGAACGCGATGCGCTGAACAAGAAATTGGCGACCCTGATCGACCGCATGGGATCACTTGAACAACAGCTTGGTGACATGCGCAAGATGGTCGAGGCGACGACGGTCTCCGGCGATGCCGTTGACGCCAACAAGACCTTGCAGGCGCTGTCCGGGCGCTTGCTGAAAATCGAACAAAGCAATGCGGCGGTCGGAACGGTTATGGATCGGCTGAACCGGCTGGAACAGGATGTTTCCGATGCCACCCGCGCCGCCGCCGAGCCATCGGCAAAAGTGACGGCGGCGATGGGCGAAATGGCAAAACGGTTGAACAGCCTGGAAGCCGGAAGCGAGAACAGGGGGCGGCAGACGGCGGAACAGTCGAATGCCCAGGCGTTGGTTCTGGCGGTTGGCCAGTTGCGTGAAACCCTGCGCGGTGGCGAACCTTATTCACAGGCGTTGCAAACGCTGCTTCGCCTTGGCGGGGGAGACCCCCAAATTACCCGGGTGGCGAACAGCCTGATGAGCAACGCCGCGAGCGGTGTGGTTTCCTTGAAAACCTTGACCCGGGACTACGCGGCCGTCGCGTCCGACATCGCCGCCATGCCGACCGCCGGAGGCGGCTTTTTCGCCCAGACCCTCAATCGGCTGACGTCGTTGGTCAAGGTCCGTCGCGTCGATCAGGCAGGCGAAAATTCAGGATCGGCCGGCGCCCTGACCGACAAGGCCGGGCGGGCCCTCAGCGATGGCGATTTACAGACGGCCGTCAGCGCCCTTCAGGAACTGAAGAACCCGCCCGCCACGGTCCTGGCATGGACCCGGCGCGCCAAAACGCGACTGGCGGCGGAACGGGCGTTGGCGTCGTTGAACGTCTACGCCGTGTCGCTGCTGGCCCCGGCTGTGGAGTAGCGCGAATGTTTCGGGCAATCCGGTACCTGTTCGTCCTCGCGGCCCTTGCCGCCGCGGCCCTGTGGCTGGCCGATAACCCGGGGCAGGTGCGGCTGCAATGGCAGGGCTATCTGATCGAAACGTCGGCGGCAATGCTGTTTGCGGCTTTTGCCATGGTGGCCCTTGGTGCCGCCGTTTTGTACCGGGGCTGGGTGCTGCTGCGCGGTGTTCCGGCACGAATCGGGCGGGCCCGCCACGAAGGCCGCCGCCGCCGGGGCTATCTGGCGCTGACTCGCGGCATGGTCGCGGTCGCCGCCGGTGACGCCGTTGAGGCCCGGCGTCAGGGTGGCCGCGCCGATGGTCTGCTCGGCGATCCGTCCCTGACCATGCTTTTGTCGGCTCAGGCGGCGCAATTGAATGGCGACGAAAAGGCCGCGGAAAAGTTCTTTACCGCGATGCTGGAACGCCCGGAAATGGAATTTCTCGGCCTGCGCGGCCTGCTGTCACAAGCGACCCGGCGCGGCGATACCGCGGACGCGCTGAAAATGGCCGGGCGGGCCTATGCGGTGAAGCCGAAGAGTCAACGGCTGGGATCGACCCTGTTCGACCTGCAAACCAGACAAGGCCTGTGGGCGGAAGCTGGCGACACCCTTGCCAGCGCCATCAGGAACAAGGCCGTGTCGCCGGTCGATGGACGCCGAAGGCAGGCGGTTCTGGCCCATCTGATGAGTGTACAAGCCGCCACTCTGGGGAATCCCGTGGGGGCCTTGAAAAAGGCAAAACAGGCGTTTGAAGGCAAACCGGATTTTGTTCCCGGCGCCGTGCATTACGCCGGTTTGCTGATGGCGGCCGGCAAGGCGCGCAAGGCGATGGCGGTGCTCGAAGAGGGCTGGCGCGCCCATCCGCATCCGGACCTTGCGGCGGCCTACTGGCCGGCGGCCGGGGCCGATGACAGCATGGCTAAAATGAAGGCCGCTCAGAAACTCAGCCAGCGCAATCCCGATCATGACGAAAGCCGCCTGATGCTGGCCGCCGCCGCGCTTGACGCCGGGTTGTGGGGCGATGCCCGTGATAACCTGAAAAAGTTGATCGGTGCCGCCGGACCGGCGGTCAAAGGCTCGGTGACGGTCGCCGTCTGCCGGATGATGGCCGACCTGGAGGAACATGAAAATAATGACCTGGCCGCGGCGCGGGAATGGTTGTTCCGGGCCGGCAACGCCGAACCGGATTCGATGTGGGTGTGCCGGGAATGCGGCAACGCAACCCGGAAATGGACGGCCCTGTGCGGCAGGTGTCAGGGCTTTGATGTCTTCGAATGGTCACGACCGTCGAACGTACCGGGAATTAGCGTGACCGCCATGGCCACGGCGACGCTTCCTTCCGCGGCGGGGAAAATGGAAATCGAAGGGCCGGATGTTTCCATCCTGCTGGAGGCACCGCCCCTTCAGACGTCAAAAAAGCCCAACGGAGAATCGCTACAAGATATTGACGAAAAAAGCGTGGGGCATTAAGTAGGGCCTCGAAAGCGCTAAATCCAAATGCCGCCTTAGCTCAGTTGGTAGAGCATCGCATTCGTAATGCGGGGGTCGGGTGTTCAAGTCACCCAGGCGGCACCATTATTTTCAAGGGCTTAGCGGAATTTCGCTAGGCCTTTGTTTTTTGAACGTGACAAAATCGTGACAATCCGTGTCAACCCCCGCATCTTTCGTCACTTTTGGCCTCTTATCCAGCACCGCAATTGCGGCTTCCTGAAACTCAGGGGACAGGTGGGCGTAGCGCTGGACCATCTCCAGCGATTTATGCCCGGTCAGGTGCATCACGTTGTAAAGCGGCACGCCGCCCTGAACCAATCGCGATGCAAACGTGTGGCGAAGATCATGAAAACGAAAATCTTCAATCCCCGCCTTCTCGCGTGCCGTATCGAACGACGACTTGATCCCCTTAAGGGCCTTGCCGCCGAACGTGAACACTGGGCCGGAACTTTTAGGCCCCAATGCCTTAAGGGTTGCGTAAGCACGCTCACAGAGCCGCACGGTACGATCCTCACCATTCTTGGTTTGGATGAACGTCACCCGGCGGTTGGTTAAGTCCACATATCGCCAATCGAGCCTGAAAAGCTCGGATCGCCTGCCGCCTGTATCGACAGCGAAACGAATAATTGGCTTCAAATGTGACGCCGCCGCGTTGACGAGGCGTTCTTCCTCCTCAAACGTTAGCCATCTGTTACGGGGCCGTGACGGTTTAACGCGGGGGAAGTTGGGCACAAAGTCCGTCAACTCTTCCCGACGCGCCTTGTTGATCGCCGCCTTGATGTAGGCCACGTCCTTAAGCGCCATGCCCGAGGATACGGTTTCAAGCCGCTCATCGACAAATTCCTGAATGACCTTATAGGTCAGCTCAGAGACATTGAAGCCTTTGAACCTTTCGGCCAGGAATTTGATACGGTAGCGGTCCTTATCCATAAATGCGCTCGGGTTGTTGCGTTTAAGGGTTTGCGCGTAACGTAACAAGACTTCTGAAAACGCCAGATCGGGTTTCTTCCCGAAGTTCACTTCCATAAAGTCTTCTTTGATCCAACTGGCGGCCAGCGCTTCGGCTAGCTTCCGGTCGGCAGTTCCAGAACTTCGGCGAAATCGCTTTCCATTCTGGTCACTCCACGAGACCCACCAACTTGATGAATCCTTTCGTTTGTAGAGCTGCATATTTGCCTTCTCCTCTTGGTTTCAGAGGTTCGGGCGCTGTCGCTGCGTTTAGTATCGTTGGCAAAGACTTCGATGTCCACGATATCCCAACGCCGCAAGCGCGGTCCGAAATCGCAATAGGGAATGGAAAACCCGGAAAAGCTATCGACAGAGACCCCCAGCCACGCCGCAGCCTCATCCCGGCTCAGGTAGCGCCGGGGCGGGATCGATGCGTTAAGGGTCGGTTCCGTGGTCATAGCCTTAAGGAGTTTCCTGTCTTGTTCACCCTGTTCTCAGGGTGGCGGATGCACCCCTTTGCGTCTTGGGGGCCTTAAGGCCCCCCGAGCCTTAAGGCTCCTTGCTCCTTAAGGCACCAGCCTTAAGGCCCTGTCCTTTAAGCAAATCGTTTCTGCCATTAAAGCTACGCTGTTTCCTTCAATCAGGTCTCGTTCCGGGATTTTCCCGGCTTTTCCCGGAAAAACCGGGAATTCCAAAATTCCACTTAAGAACTTTTCCTGGAAATTCCGGGGAATCCGACTTGTTGCGATTAACGCTACACAGTTTTCCCGGATCAGACTCGTTATGGGAAATTCCCTTAGGGAATTTTCCGGAATATGCGGTTTTCTGAGATTAAATTTCCGGGATTTTTCCCTAAGGGAATATTCCGTTGTTATGGCCATAAGGGCGATTCCTTGTTCGGTTGTCATGCAACAACTGGATCACAAAATCACCGGATTTACTGCCGAGCCTTAAGCTTAAGGCTTTCTAACTTTTTTGATGGGTGAGAGAAGGCGAAAAAGCAGTGCGAATCGTCGTTGCTTGATGCCTGATTGATAGCTTAAGGGAAACTACCTTGCGTCCTTCGGTATTCGTATACGGAAATGACCAACCCAGCCCCCGTATACCCATAGGCATACGAATGGGTGCTGCGTATACGATGCGATCCTTTAAGCTTAAGGGGATCCTTTAAACTTAAAGAAATGTGCAGAAATGAGGAAGGGCAAAAGCCTTAAGCTTAAGGCTTTTTGCGTGATATTAAGGGGCAGCAAAGCCTTAAAGGAAAGGATCGCCTTAAGGCTTTTCCATTGAGGGATGGCGCCCATTGCCAATACCCCCGACTACGCCCTTAAGCTTATGGCGCCATGTTTGGGGAGGGCGAGAAGATGCCGCCGATTGTCAACCGAGCCTTAAGCTTAAGGTCTTTGGGGAATTCCCGAGTGCAGGAGAGAAAATAACGTTCGATATTCGAACAAAACTATGTTATGCTATTCGATAATCAGACAAAAAAATCCTATGGGGAAACTCAAGATGGCTTTTTATGATGTATCGAAGGATGAGTTTGAGGCCGATATTTGGCCTGAACTAGAAAAAGGCCTACGGCAGGAAATGGTGGAACAGGCGGCCCCACCAGGTGGTTCAGCTGGCCCAGCCGGCGGATTATCAATGAATTTTGATTCCCTTACGACAGTATCTGTTGTTGAAGTGATTATTCCTGTTCACTTGGGAAATGCCCCACCAGCTGAAAAAGTTATCAAGGAAGGCGGCTACTATTCTGTTGATGACTTCATTTCTGACATTAAACCAAAATTGATGAAACTCTGCCGAGACAAAAAAGAAGAAAAAAAGATCCCTGAAAAGATCGAAACCAACACTAAGGGATAAAGCCTATGACAAACAGTGACCGGGAAGCATTAGGACAACGTCTAAAGAATGCACGTGAGTATCTTGGGCTTTCGCAGGATGAAGTTTCCTCTCTGCTGGAAGTGCCGCGTTCAGCAATTTCGCTTGCTGAAAGTGGCAAACGCCGTGTTGACGCTATAGAGTTGCAAAAGTTATCAAAAATATATCGTAAATCTATATCTGAGCTTGCAGGCGAGGGACGAGAAGAAGCTCCTATTTCCGAACATTTAGCCAGGGCGGCAACGGGATTAACAGAAAATGACCAAAATGAATTATTGGAATTTGCTCGTTTCCTAAAATCACGCTCAAAAAGCCAACAGGATGAATAATGGCGAGAAATACACGAGAGGCCCACTTGGAAGGTGCTCAAGTAGCTACCCGGTTGCATCGGGAACTTGATGTTAAAGGGCAAGTTAACAACGCTGACGGCAACGTCCGAGTATTTCAGGCAATTGATCAAAGAGGGTACGGGTTATTATTTCGCCCCCTAGATGGTTTGCTGGGTTTGTGTGTGAAAGACCCATACCCTGGCGTGCTGATTTCAACAAATCGCTCGCTTAGCGTCCAACGGTATACGGCAGCACACGAACTGGGCCATTTAGAAATGGGTCATGACTTTAGCTTTGATGATGACCAGACAATTTGGCAACCGCGGGGCACTTCGCAAAAAGAGCTGCAAGAAGTATCGGCAAATGCCTTTGGAGCAGCTTTTCTTATGCCAAAATGGTTGCTGAAAGAGAAAATGCTAAGTCATGGATGGGATGGCAAGAATTTAACGATACCAGGGACAGTGTACCAACTTTCTCTTCGCTTGGGTGTCAGCTACGAAGCGTTGTGTAGAACTCTAATTAGATATCAATGGGTCTTGCCTCCCGCAGGGGAGGCCCTGTTAAGCGCCACACCAAAACAACTTAAAATCGAGTTACTAAACGGGCAAGAACTTGAAAACCCATGGGCAGATGTGTGGCTTCTTTCAGAAACGGATCATGGAGAATTCATCGAAGCTGGCCCGTCTGATGTTTTTGTTTTGAAACTAACAGAGCGCGGTAACGGTGGTTATCTCTGGAACATCAAAGAGTTGAATGTGCTCGGGTTCAATGTTCACACCCATGACCCTGCGCCGGAATTTGATCCTGGAAGTGACATTTTTGGCAGCTCGATTGCGAGATGCTGGAAAATTACTTCGGATGCGCCAACCGCAGGGAATGTAGCATTGGAAGAGCGACGTCCATGGCAGAGGGAAGATGTGACAAACCGGCTAGAATTCAAATACAGCCTATGGGGAAAGGAAGCGGGACTGCCTCGGTTCCAACGCCCGTTATTTCAAGCTGCCTAGATGATTATAGACATGCGTATCACTACAGATTTACGGCCAAGTTTTTACGACATTCGTGACCAAGGACAGCGTCCTACTTGTTTGGCTTTCGCCGGGAGTGATCTTAACAGGAGCTATCACAATCTTCCTGATCCGTTGTCGGTAGAATACCTTTTTCACGCCGCCGTTCAACGAACGGCGGCGTTGGACCCGAATTCTGGAGTTTCCATATCTGCTTTATCGGAAGCCTTAAGAGTAGATGGTCAACCTACTGAATCTGGATGGCCGTACCTGACTAACCTTCCCGCCAATTTGACGGCGTGGGTAAAGCCAAAGACTGTAGGAGATATCTGGGTAGGCGATCTTCAAGCCGAAATAATGAAAGTGGTAAAAGTGCTTTCATCAATTGACAGTGGGCAGCCTGTTTTGCTTGTGCTTTCAATAACAGAGGCATTTTATTCCCCAAATATGAATGGTGTAATTGATGTTGAAATTAATGACGTGATGACTCCGTATCGTCATGCCGTGATTGCGGTTGCTTCTGCTAAGTCCGTTGCAGGCATCGCATATACCCTCGTCCGCAATAGTTGGGGTAAGAACTGGGGTTTAAATGGGTATGCGTGGGTGTCAGAAGATTATCTGGCGGCCCAGTTAATATCGGTATGCACGATTGTAGGAGGCAGTAAAAAATGAAGCCGTTCGAAAGTCAGAGTATTTATGGAGCATGGCTTCAAGCCGCTGAACACTTGTTGGGCATAGATGAAGATAGCGATTACAATCTAATTTTGGATATCCAGGCACCACTCGGTTTTAGTGAATCAGATAAAAAAATCCGGGATATCGTTGATTCATTTCTAATTAGGCACAAAGAGCAGCCGCTTGATACCGTCGCCGATACAATCTTTCCGCTAGGCCTGTATCAGCGGTTTGGTACTGAAGGCGTTTTCTCAAAGTATCCCGAAATTGTCTATCCGAAAATTCTTAAAAAGAAAGGGAATGATTGGGGGCGGTATGCCCACCGTTTGGTGAGGATACAAACGGAGGATCGCGGCAAGAGCATCCTAATGGACAAGGATACAGGACGGCCCGTGAACCCTTTGGAAAAACTCGTTGCCAAGCTTTCTAATTATAAGAGAGACCCAAAGAGAGCCGCTTACGAAGCAAATCTGATTGACCCGGTTCAAGACATTCCGATTTATCGCCCCAGCCAAGATAGGTGTTTAATGATGGGTGGACCCTGCCTCAGTCATCTCAGCTTTAAGGTAACAAATGATAAAACCTTGGCCCTTACGGCATTCTATCGAAATCATGACTATGTCGAGCGGACCTTGGGAAACTTGCTGGGCCTGTCGTGGTTGCTCTATTTCGTTTCAAAGGAAACAGACATCCCTGCTGGGGGACTTACATGTATTTCATCCATGGCTCAGTTAGAAAAAGGGAGTTGGAGACAGGCCGAGCTCAAAGGTATGATCGAACAATGCCGGGTAGAATGGGATGCTAATTCTGCGGAAGAAGTTGTTGAATGGTCGAAAGTTTCTGTTGCAATAAAAACGTAGCAATATCGCATAACTTTATTTTTTCAATACTCTTTCTAACCACCGCCTCCACAAGGCCGACAACACGCTGTCGCTACATTGGTCCGCGATGGTTTCCATTGTATCGTACCATTTCTCACGGCGTGCAATTTCAGCTGTAGCAACTGTCACCAAGTTTTTATACGCTTGTGGAAGATCAAGAGCAGATACAGTTTGGACTAGAGATTCTCTAGTCACCATCCCGGATGAAAAATCGGACAAAGCCCTATAGGTTTCTTTAAAGACCCTTTCATGCTCATCTTTTCGTAATGCAATACTGTCTGGTTCTCCCAAGAACGCATTATCACCTTCAATGCTGAACTGAGTAGCGTCCTTTTCATAATAATGGAGGCTATCACTTATTTGATGGTATTCACCTGTTTCTAAACCAAGCCATCCTGCGAGGGTTTCTTGGAGCATCGTAAATTGGACTACGTTATATGGCATGCCGCGAAAGATATCGTTGCTACGCATAATTTGCAGCCATTCCAAGCGGCCATCTCTAACTTTCGGTAATGAGCATAAATTGCATGGAATATCTGGTGCAGAAGGCGATCCATCTTGATTTGGGAAATCTAGCTCGGGATTCCAAATCTGTAAGACAACCTGTCGGCTATCGGGGTTTTCTTGAAAAACCCGATACGCATGTTCAAGCTGGTCAAAGCCGAATGAGTTCCGGATACGATGACCGTAGGCTCCATGGTACTTGGAGCCACTTCCCTGATATTCAGCTAATCTAGGAAACCATCGGTTGATAAAAGAAGATTCATTCGATCCTGCAAGTATCCAAAAAAACTCCGCCACTGCGAATGCGGGGTTGATTGCGGGAAGACGTGACGAAACCCAACGCTGCCGGGCATTTGTCAAACAGAAATGGGCGTGTAAAATCTCTTTGGTAGGACCTACACGGCTACTTTGCTGAAGTGGGCCTTTCTCGTGTGACAAGGCTCGAGCCGCATTCGTCCAGATCACATTCGCTGTTTCGCCCCTGAAAAGCGTCATAGGCTAATTTTTCAATGCCGGAACGCTGATTCCCCATTTTGGCGGGAACCAATATTTGATTTCTTTTAAGATCGGCCGAAAAATTTGCTTTATGCGTGTGCGACCGCTCTTTCCATTGAATTCAGGATGATTGATACGTGAATATTTATCGACTTCACAAAATAAGTTTTGGCAATCAATAAGATGAAGACTTCTTCCCCAAAGATTTTTGAACGATAGGCCCAGTCGTTCAAATTCGGTATCCTGATGCTCCGTGACGTATTTGATAACGTCTTCCGCTTTCCAATCTCCCAAATCAGCAAAACATTTTGAAATGCCGCTTAAAGATCCTGGTCCCGGCATGACAAATTCATTTTCCGAGAAATTTGTTAGAGTGCTGTAGTTGAGATCGATAACGTACTGATACGCAAGGAAGGGGCCAATTCCTGGATATGATAACAACAGCTTGTACGCACTCTCCATGCAATTACACTGTTGTAGACGAAGGGGTACACGATCATTCATCATTTTCTGCAAGAGTAATAAATGGTTTGAGTGTTTTCTATCCCGCCCAAAAGCTGATTTGGCAGATGCCATGATATAAGCGGCGGAATAGATTCTGGTGCCAGACGAAATAGCGTCATCGAGCACTGCATCGTATTGGTCTAATCGGAATTCGCGCCACGAGATTGAGCCGAAATGGCTTTCCAAGTATTCCCATGTTTCAATCTTGTTGAATAGTTTAAAAAGAATAGTCCTAAAGAAAATTTCTTCGGCGTCTTGAGAGCCGTTGTAAATGACATTTTTAATGAGATATTGACTCACCCTATCAGCGACACGGTAAGCGTTCGTGAATTTGTAATCCGTGAGTATTTTGTCTTTAGACCAAGATGGAGAGCTTTGATTTTCGATCCGGTTATAAAATGCATCCTGCCTTAAGCACGCGAATTTCCAGTATGTATCGTATACAATTGTGGGGCTCGGCCGGGTTGGTGAAATAAAAATGCTATGAGGTTTTGGACTATTGCCCTCCTTAAAGTCGCTTAGGTGCTTCGGAAGATCAAATTGTGTTTGAGAGTTTCTCAAAGCGTCCCTTTTGTGGATATTCAGTTTCAAGGTAGGTCGATTGGCCTGAAGTCTAAATGTATAGAGGGATAGTTAGCTTTTCGTAAAGGGTTGTCATGGGTTAACCGAGTAGTTGGCACGTAGAACATTGATGTTGGCCTAATTGAACCGCTCGTGAAGAGCAATGCCATAAGCCAAATTTTCCTTATAACTAGAAGGGAGTTGGGTCTCATGTCATAAAAAGGCGAGATCTCTCAAGATGTCCAATAAGAAGAAAAATACAACAGTTAAAGAGATTGTTGATTCTGCCAAAAAAAAAAGCAGCCAAACGCAGAGCCAAGAATAAGGCGCAACGCCGACCTTTTACTTATGATAAAAGGATCGTCTGATAAAAGGATCGTCGCCTTTATCGATATATTTGGGTTCAAGGGCCATATTAGCGATGCTACTTCTCGTTACGAGGATGGAGATACCGGAGGGCTTTCCAATCTAAAGGCTTTAAAGGCCACTTTATTGCGGCAAGCAGATGACGTTTCTGAACAGGCTCCGCATGAAGACTGGAAAATTTCCATGTTTTCCGACTGCGTGGTTATTTCCGTCAAGTTCGATCAGGCAAGTGCAGTTTTCTTCATCCTTCTTCGATTGACATGGTTACTTGGCGACGTTCTTGATAATGGGTTCCTTGTTCGAGGCGGGGTTTCGCTTGGCCGTTTACATCATGATGGCGAAATTATATTTGGTGATGGGCTCATCAAAGCCTACGAAGTTGAATCGCAAACGGCTTTCTTTCCAAGGGTTATTGTTGATATTGAAGTGATAAAGTTATGTATCGACTTCCCAGCAACTCATCACTCTCCGAAAGATGAGTTGGATTACGTTGCAGGGCTTCTTAAGGAAGATAGTGTCGATGGGAAAGCGTATCTTGATATTTTGGCTGGAATCGAAAGCGAAATAGCAGATTTTGATATTTATCACCGAATGCTTAAAAATGTACGCGATGCGATAATATCGATGCAGAAAGCCGCTAAAAAGACAGAAGAAAAAATTAAGGTTGCGTGGTTAGTTGATTATTTTAATAACAACTTGAGCAGGTTTGATCGACGAAGAAAGCACATTCGAAGTTTACTTATCAAATGAATGAATACCATGGTCGGGAATAGAGAACTTAACCCACCGTGACAAAATCGTGACAATCCTATCCCGTCTTGTTCGGTTTTATTCCGTTTTATCCGGTATAAGCCACGACAGCGCCCGAACAACTCATTGATTTAAAACAACTATTTTCTCGTTTGGCGCCTTTCGTAATGCGGGGGTCGGGTGTTCAAGTCACCCAGGCGGCACCATTATTTTCAAGGGCTTAGCGGAATTTCGCTAGGCCTTTGTTTTTTTACTGTGCCCAAATTGTGCCCAAGCCCTGTAGCGCGACAGTTGTTTTTGGAGTCGCCGTCACTTGAACTTAGAGCAGAAAAAAGGCCTTCGGAGTGTGTTTTGAAGGCCTTTTTATGTCTGCTTTAAGTGGTGATATTAATGGTCGGTTTCGGCATCATCTAGCGCGACGGATTCCAGTGCCACGTCGATCTCTGAAAATAGCCGGATTATGTTGGTTTCGACCGGTGCCGGTCGTGAATGTCGGCTGCCGCCGCCGTCGCCGGGGTCGTGCCGCGCGGCACGATCTTGAAAGTATAGCCAGCGGCCATGCCACGCGACACGATCAGACCGGATACCGCCTTGTGGGCTCCGACGCAGGGCCAGCCCAAGCTCTGCGCCTCTGCATCGTCGCTCGACAGGCCGATTTCAATTGTTCTTCTTTCGCCGCAACTACTCGCAACCTCATCGATACAATCAATCGCCTCATTGGCCGCGATATCTATTTTGGCGGCCAGGTCAACTAGGTTATTGATCACTCTGTCGGGTGTTCCGTTGCGGCCCGCCGACCACGATTTGACGGTGTCGAGCCGAACGCCAAGCCATTCCGCTGCCTCTCGATGTGAGAGGCCGCATGTCTGTGAGAGTAACGAGAATATTGTTGTCATTATCACACCATTTCCAATATCTCGGAGATGCAGCCCCAGCCGATGATATTATTTTGAACCCATTCCGCATCGCCGCCGTGGAGAATGAGCGCGGCGCGGGATTTCTTCAATCCGCCAGGGCGCTGCGAGAAATCTTCTCCGGCCGCGATGGCGGCGCGGGCGGCACCCATGATCGGCGCATATCTTTTTTCGCGGAGCTTGGCTTCTTCGGCTTTCATTGCCGCCAATTTCGCCGCTTCTCTTTTGTTTTCCTTTTCCTGAAGGCTTTCGAGCGCGCCATCGATATCAAGGCTGTCGTTCCAGTCATCTTCAGACCAATTTTCATGGTAAATATTTATGATGTCTCCGGCCGGAATGCCGGTTTCACCGGAAATCTCGGCGGCGATCTCATCACGATGCGGCCAATCATCATTGAGCCGGCGTTCAAAATCGATGGCGTGTAGCGCCGCTGACGGATCGCGCATCAGCAGAAACCGAGCGCTCGCGCGCACATCGTAATATTCAGTCCTGTTAAAAAATTTTGACGTATGATGCCACTCATCGGAGCCTCGCTTCAACAGAGTCTCGCGTGCAACCTTTTGCGTACAGCCCGCGAGCGCGGCGACGATCTTGACGGCGATCGTCAACGGAAAAAGATACTCGCGCTCGGCTTCACGGGCGCGCACTGATTTGGAATATCCGACATAACCATGATTGGCGTTCATTTTAAGGTCTCCATTTACCTCTTGCGCTGGTCCAATACCACCGCGTTTATGAGTGATATTAGTGGTCGGTTTCGGCATCATCCAGCGCGATGGATTCCAGTGCCGCATCCAACTCTGAAAACAGCCTGATCATGTCGGTTTCGTTCGGCGGCGTGTCGATCCAGATTATTTCGCACAGCGTCACATCAGATCGACATTCATACGTCAGGCCGTTGACGTCAAAATCCTCAGCGTCCATTGCCAGTCGGCCGATAAATCGCGGGTATTTGGTGCGGACCGCGAATTCCCGACCCGTTTCGGCACCGGTGCCGACTACCCAGGAATCGTGACCGTCGAGCCGCGTGACCGCCGCCGCCACGCCTTTCGGGATATCGACCTGTCCCGCGGCCCAGCGCTGGACCGTGCGGACGGCCACCGACAGCGCGCCGGCCATCGGTGTTTGCCACCGATGGCCGAACAGACGTCGACCGACATTTTCAAGCTGTTCAGGGGTCATCGTTTAGGCCTCCCCATCAAAATACGACAGGCTGCCGTCGCCGCTGTCCATCACGAAGAGGTTGCCGCGCCGGCAACCGGGACGGGACTGTTGATTTTCCCAAACCAGCAGGAGGCCGGCCTCGGTCTCTATTTCTTCGTGTGCCGTGCCGCGCGCGGCGGTAAAATCAGAAATCCGCTCGGCGGATACAACGACGTTTTTCGGCTCGCATATCCAAGAAGATTCATCGCCAAAGTAACCGGAATTCCATTCGGCCGTCGCGTCACAGAAATTTTTTGTTGAGGTGGTCATCGCTCGGTCTCCTTTACCGTTTCGGCCCGGCCAACTGCCGTCGCCTTGTTGATGTCATGAAATATACGACACCAAGACCATCTTGTCAACTCTAGAAATCGATTTAGTGACGGCCGGAGATGATTAACTCGCCCGCCATTTTACAATCCACCTTGGCGAGCGAATAGGTCGTTTCGACGGGCTCTATATCGAAGTCCTGGAATATCTCACGAATTTCCGGCGTGTCGTTGATGGAGAGCAGGAATTGGCCTTTTATGGCGACGAGTTGGCCCGCAAGCCGTGCGAAATCGTCGCGGCTGAACATGTCCTTGCCATAGTCGTTCTCGGATCCCCAGTACGGCGGATCCAGATAGAACAGGGTGCCCGGCTTGTCGTAGCGGCGAATAAAATTGCCGCACGGCAGGCATTCGATGACGACACCGGCCAGGCGGGCGTGCAGGTCTTCCAGATCGCCCGCCAGTTTCAGGATATTAAACCGGGCCGGGCGGGCGACCGAGACGCCGAAACTCTTGCCACTGACCCTGCCGCCGAAGGCCGTTCGCTGAAGATACAAAAAGCGGGCCGAGCGTTGCAGATCAGTCAAGGTATCGGGATTCGTCGCCACCAGGCGTTCGAACTCGACCCTGGAGGTGATCTGCAGCCGCATCATCTCCATAAACGGCACATAATGATGTTGCAGGATTCGAAAGAAGGTGGCGACGTCGCGGCTATAGTCGTTGATCACTTCGGCTTTTGGAACCGAATCGCGGCGCAGGAAAACACCTCCCATGCCGACGAAGGGCTCGGCGTATGTGGCGTGTGGAATGGCCTTAATGCGACTGACCAGCCGCTTGGCCAGATTGCGCTTGCCGCCAATGTAGGGTGCGACCGGTTTGACCGGATTGATAGCCCGAAATTCTGTGTTGGACTTCATGATTATTTCGCTTCATTCTCTCCGCGCCGCGGGCTCGCGGTGGCGGGACGGCCATTATAGGCCGATAGTGGTCGTGTGGAGCTTCAATCCACGGTTCGCGCTGTTGACGCAGCGCGGCCCCCGCCAGCCTTACCAGTGGATGGCGGCGGTGACATCCAGGGTGGCGATGGCGGTGGCGTTCATTGCGCCGATGGCGTCTTGCAAGGCGCTCGATGCCGCCAGCATCGCCGCGACATGAGCCGAGGCCGCGTCGAACAGGGCCTCGGCTTCGAGGGCGGTGGTGATCGTCACGGTATTTCCGGCCTGGGTTTTAAAGACGATCGGCACCTTTCCGCGCTGCGCCGAGACCATCATTCCGCTGATCCGCCCGACCGACCGGTCATCGCAGCGGAACGGAACGCCGCCGACCACCGTTCCAGCCGCAATACGCCTCTCGGCTTCGGCCATCGCCGCGGCGATCTTGTCGGCACGCTGTTCGGCAATTGGCCGGGTATCGTCCGAAAGAACGGTTCGAATGGTCGCGACGCCGGTCGCCGCATCGTAGGTCGGCGGCTGTTCGGTGACGACCGGACCGCTGCTTTCAGGCGGCGCCATGACGGGCTCCAGAAACAGGAAACTGGCGGTGGTTGTCGTCACCCGCGCGCCGTGAATGGCACCCATGGCAACAGCTCCACCGGGAAGGTCGATCCTCTGCCCGGTGGCCGCCGTGCCCACGACCTGACCGGTCGTCTCATCGATGATTATCAACATTTGTTTGATCCTTTTATTTTCTAATTCAGCTAGGCCCGAACGAAACCGCTAGCATTGCCCGCGTTGCGCCGGCAACGGCGTAGGTCACCGTCACCGGCAATCCCACCTGCGCGGTCGCAAAGGCGGCTGACGCGCCGGAATGACCAAATGCGCCGACGCCGACAACGTCGGCCTCGTAATCTTCCGTCAAGCCACTCCAGATATAATCGGCAAGCCCGTCGTCCTGGTTCATGGCGAAGCCGATGCCGATCCCGTTTTGCGGAACATCGATGGTAATCGAGCCGGGCGCCGCGCCGTCGGATGCGACGGCATGTGCGGCGGTCGCCAGCGTCTGAACCTTCCAGACAGCGAGCACGGTTCCAACATTTGATGTCGAGGGAAACGTCGCGACAATGTCAGCGGTCGTGCCGGCGACGCCGGAAGCCATCCAGAGGCTTGCGTAGCCGTAGCCGGCGCCGAGGGCTTCGATAATCTTGACCGCCGCGACACCGCCGATGGTCACCGAACTGACCGTCGGCCCAGACATCGCGCTGATGCCGACCACGACGAGGCGATTCGGCGTGTCCGTGCCGATTGGAATCCCCAAAAATGTCTGGGGTCCGGCATCGGTTGTCGTCTCGGCATGGCCAGTGTAGGCTACCGTCGCCGGGCCGATAGCCCCGCCACCGATTGTCGCTAAAACACCTGCATCAATCATCGATCAACCTGCCTGTACGATTTCTAGGGTTGTCTTCGTCGGAAGCTTGATGATCTTCAAGACGTTGACGGTGCCGAGAACCGTATTGAAGACCCCCGAGACCTGCGAAAAGCCGACAAGCCCGAGGGCGTATCCGCCGACGCCGCCGACAGTGAGTTCCAGGACCATTGCACCTTGGTCGACGTCGTTCGGTGCGGTCAAAGTGAAAGCGCCGGTCATAACTGCGTTTTGAATCGTTCCGGCCGCGATGGTCAATGTCGTCGCGGCGGCCAGGTTTCCAAGATTGTTCGACGCGGTCAGCATGCCGACCGTCAATGTCTCCGACACATCCTTGCGCAACTCGCCGCTGTGGCTGTCGATATCGACGAACAGAACAGTAGCAGCCTTGGCAATCCCGACTGTCACCCGGTCGACCGGCGCGGCTGTGACAAGCCCGCCCACCGTCACCTCGTCAAGATAATATTTCGACCCCGGCGTCAGGCCCGCCACCAGCCCGGCGCGGGTTTCGCCGAAACAGATGACCTCGCCGTTTGTAACGTCGGCGATGCCGACCGCCAGATCGATCGCCGTGCCGTCGGCCAGCGCCTCGTCGAAGCGGTTGTTGACGCCATCCCAGTACACCGCCGCGCCGTCGACGACCGACACCCCGAACACCGCGCCCTGGATAACAACCGCCTTCGAGGCGCCGGAAATCATCGCCGTGATGGCGGCGCGAAGCTGGGTGCGGTCAGCCTTGTTCAGCGCCAATCCGGCGCCAACGATGACCGCTACCAATTCTTCTTGGACCATGTTCGCCCATTCGGCGTCAACGATGGTCGGCGGGATCGGGACAAGCGGATCGCCATCGGTAAAAAAGTGATCCGGGTTAACCCCGGCGGCGGTTGGCGCCGGAAGCGCGGCGGCGGCGGTCGCGTTATCGATTCGAAACATTAACTATCCTCCATATGCAAAATGAACGGCGGTGTGAGCTGGGCGTTTAGCGTTGATGGCGCATTCCAGCAGGCCATTACCCCACTTGCGAAGCGGCTCGCCGGTGGCGCTGGCGCCGGTCCTGAAGGCGACGACGGTTGTCGCGGGCGCATTGACCCGCCAGACGAACTTCCAGACCTCGGAACAGAGCGGATCGCCGCAGGCACTGACGCCGGTGCGGAACGGCCGGAACTCGGTAATGGTGACGTCGAAGCCGAGGGTCTTGGCGAGGTCAACAAAGAACTGGCGCGACTGTCCGCCACGCCCGGTCAGTTTGGCGAGCAAGGCGGCGCGGCGTTCCTGCAGCGTCGTCGATGACGCCCCGCAGGCATCGGGCAGACCCGCGGTCGTTTCCCAGTCGACCAACCGTTCGGTCGCGATCCGGGGATCAGCTTCATCAATCATGTCGAGCGTGCGGTTGTGGGCGCGAGCCAGCGAATCGGCATAGGCGGTCAACAGCCTGGTCAACGTCGCTTCCATATCGCGCGGCCAGGCGGCGCCGACCGGCAAGAGTTGTTGTAACTGGTGCAGGTAATCGGCCGACGTCACTCTCATCTGATCAGCTCCACGTTATCGCGCCGAACACGGCGATTTCGCTGGTGGCGTGAACGACGTCGGCGACCGGGCTAACCAGGACATGATTGGTTTCCCCGGCGGCGATAGAAATCGCTTCACGGATATGGCTGATCAGAAGGGTCGCACCGGGGGCCGCCTCGCGACGGATCAGGTCTTTCAATTCGGCCTCGATGGCGGTTTTAACGGCCGGCGTCGCCGGGGCAAGCCCCCCGATATTGGGGTTTAACACTTTGGCGATCGGCGCCACCACGGTCAGATCGGCGGTCACCGGCCGGACAATATTAAGGGCGGCCAGTACGGCCGTAACATCGGCCGCCAACGGCAGGCCATCGGTATAGGCACCGTCCATCATGAACCGTACCGTCACGGTGCCGAGGCCGAGTTCCTGCGGATAGGCCCAGGCGCGCGTCACTCCGGCCTGATCGATGGCCCACTTGACATAGTCAAAATCGGCGCCGCCATGCGGCGGGGTCTGGATCCGGTCGAGGATCCGGACCCGCAGGTCGGTATCGCTTTCCTGATCGACGCCGCCGACCAAGCCGCCGACCGCCACCGTCGCGCTCGATGTAACGCCGGCAATTGGCGCTATCATATTGAGGCCCGTCGCGGCGACGGTATTGCCGGCGATGCCGGCGACGACGGCGGCGATGGCGGCGGAGGCCACGCCTGCGACGATGGTGACGTCGGCGGTGCTGGCGAACTGAACGCCATCGGCGCGCTGAAAGACCGTTCCGGCCGGAACGATCGAAGCGGTGGTGCCGGTCAGATCGACACTGCCACCGGCAAAGGTCGCGGCAATCCGCGCGATGCCCCAGATCGCGCCGTGCCGGTCAAGCATTTCGGCCTCGGCGGTATCGGCCAACAATTGATCCTTGGCCCAATCGATGAAACCATAGAGGCCGTGCGAGACGCCGGACTGCACACGCGCCAACACGTTCAGGTTGGATCGGCGAAGGGCCGCGTCGGCGCCGGGCAGCCGGGCCGCGACATCGGCTTCAAAGGCGGCGATCAGTTGATCGAGACTGGGTCTGGCAAACGGCATCAGGCGGGTATCCTTTCGCTCTGGGCGAGCCAGGCCTGGTCAAATTTGAAGTCGACGCCGCCACCGGCCGGGCGCTCAATCGAAACGGCGAGGGTAAGGATGCCGGGCCTGCCGATCGATGTCGTGACACGAACCGCCTCGGCGATGCCATCATCAATCAACCAGGCGAGTGCCTCTTCGGCGTAGTCCTGGGCGCGGGTAAGAACCTCGGGCACTTGCTTTTCTCGCGCCAGCAGCCACAGGCGCGATCCGATGCGATCATCCAATACCGGCGCACCATCGACGATGGGCGGCGCCAGATCGCCCCACCAGCCCCGCCTAGAACCGCCATCGTCCGGCAACACGTCATCGCGATTCGCGCGGCGGTCGGTGAACAACGATAGGATGACGGCGGTCTCAAGCCCGTCGTCTTGAGCGAGCAGGCTACCCTCAAGGGCCAGATCGGCGGCCATGATGCCGGGGTTGTAAAGAGCGCGGATATCGGTCATATCACCTCCGGATGGCCACTTGGCAGATGCGGCTGGCTGAGGCCGTGTTCGGTCGCGGCGCCGGTCGCCCCGGTGGTGTAACTGTCGGTATCGTAATTGACGCCGCCGGCCCAGGTCTCGCGGCTGCCCTTGCCATGAACGCCGCTTTGAACGTAGGTGGCGCCGCTGATTTCAACGCCGTCGCCTTCGATGCGAACGACACCTGCGGATTTCAGATAGATGTTGCCGCCTTCCAGATGCAGGCCGGATCGTTTGATGTGAACGGTCTGGCCCTGATCGTCATAGAGTGCGACTTCGCCTTCAACCAGGGCCTTCAAACGATAGCGCCTGTCATCGATGGCGATGATGACCGAGTGATTGCGGTTGCCGCCAAGCGCCAGCAGGATCGCTTCTGCGCCTGGGTGCGGATGACTGGTGAAACCATAATCCTGGAAACGCTCGACACCGTCGTGGACTTCTCCGGCCAGCGCCGTGACCTGCACTTCCTGGAGTTTTTTGCCATCGTCGACGGCGCTCAATACGGCGCGTCCGATCATCAACAAAACCCGGCGACGAAGCGGCGCGGTCAGCTTGCCGACTATTCTGGCGATATCTACCATCCGGCGTCGACCTCATCGTCCTGAGCCAGCGCGATCAGTTCGAACGCCTTGGCCGGCGCCAGCGTCAGTTCGGTGCGGCTGCCCGCTTGATCCAGAGTAAAGGCGACGGCGCTGATCAGCATATCGGTGGCGAGCCCCAGTTCCGGGATATCGACGGCGACGGTTGCCGGCGGCTGCCAAAGCGCGCCGCCCGGCCGACGCCATCCTTGAACGGTGACATTCGCCTTGCGGCCGCGGGCGCGTCGAACGCTGGCCTCCCACCGGGCGCGGTCCTTAAACGCCGCTGCGTCGCCTTGATCCTCGGCCAGAACGGTCAGCGGCCGGTAGCGACCGACGCCGGGATCGACGGCTTGGGCGACCGGTTCGGCGTTATCTTCAGGGCTGGTCAGATCGCCGCCCTGGGACTGGCCCTTGACCGTGATTTTGGAAAAACGATCCTTCATGGATGCGCCGCCGCCGCCGGCCAGGATATTGCCGTCCGGCCCGGTCTTGAGGATATCGGAAATACGCGGTGCGTTTTCGGCGCGAACAAGATGAACGCCGCCGCGCCCGTCGGATATCGGCAACACGGCCCGCATGCGACAGGCCCGCTCGATGGCTTCAAAAACCGTCTCGCCCTCGTTCAAAGCGAACGATGCGAACGGCTTGCCGACATCGGTGTCGGCGCTGACTGTCATACCGAACGGCTCGCACAGGATCTCGCAAATTCGGGTCAGCGTCTGGTCCTTCCATTCTCCGCCACTGTTTTCGGCGGAACAGTCGACCAGGTCGCCGGTGGCGTCGCGACCACTGGCGCGGACGCTATGCCGCCCATCGCCAAAACTTGGCCTCGCGTCATCGATGTGGCCGGTGATGACGATATCCTGACCGATCAGCACCTGGCATGGTTCACCGGCGCGAATCGGTCGCGCCGTTGTTTGCCCCGGCCAGCGGTCGGTCAGGGTGAGGTCGAAAACGCCGGCAATGGTCTCGATCGACCGGCTGATCGAAACCGCCGTCCAGCCGTCGTAAACCTGATCTGCAATCTGAAGGGTGACCGGTTCAGACATGCGACAGCACCTCCAGCGTCTCGCCGCCCGGCGCAAAGCCAAGATGGCGCATGCCGTTGCGCCTGGCGATTTCTTCGGCGCGCCAGGTGACCGCCGTGGGATCGTCGCCATACAAATCCTGGGCGATGGCCAGCGCCGGTCGGGTGGTGGTGGCGACATAACGGATCACCCGGGGCAGCGCCGGAGCGGTCATCGACACATGCCGGACCAGCGCCGCGCCCAGGTCGGCAAAGGCGCGATAGATTGAATCGGTTGCCGAAGACACTTGACCGTCGATCAGATCGGTCAACCGGTCACGGGTATCGGTGGCCTCGCCGCGCGTCGCGAAGGATTGTCCGGCCGCGGCGCGGACTTGCTCGATGATGCCGGCACGTCGGACCAGATCGACAAGCGCCGACTGGTTGGCGCCCTGGGCGCGCCGGGAAGGCGTCGTCGTCGGCACGGCGGCAAGAGCGCCGCCAAAGCCTGTCAACGGCGAAAAAACGGTGTTTATGGGTCCGGCCTTGACGGTCGCCGGGTATCCGGCCAGATCGGCTATGCGGGTGGCCAGCGTTTTCGGATCACGAACCAGCGTCGCGGCTTCGGCCTTCAGGGCGGCGACATCGCGCATAAAGGCGGCGCTGTTCTTGCCCGCCTGAATGGCTCCCTTGATCGACGCCGACATATCGTCCGCCGCAAGGCCGGTCACCGTGGCGGCTTCATCGCCGACGAAACCGGGCAGGCCGTTGACGTTAAAGACCCCTTCAAAGTCATTTTTAACGGCTATTGAAGCGGCATCGGCGGCAAGGTTGACGGTGGCGGCCGTATTGGCCTGGGCGGTCGGGTAACGATTGTTTCCGGACTCAACGAAGGTCAGTTGAAAGCTGGCCATGCCGCCGTCGCGGGTCGTGAAATGCTGGCGGCTGGCGGTGCAGACAACCTGCATTTCGCCGAGGTATGGATGCACCAAAGTCCCGGCGCCGGGCTTCTCGCAGGCCTCGACCAGGCGGGCGGCCTGGCCCAGGTGATCGGGCTCCAGCACGTAAGCCTGTAAATTGTGTTCGCGCGCCTTGCGACCCATATCCTCGATGAATGGGATATCCCGGCCGGGGTATTCATGGCGGGCAAGACGGCGACCGAAATCACTGTCCGCCTCGGCATAATGAAACGCCACTCCCCTGAAGGATGCTTTGCGAAGGTTGTCACGCCAGGCCATTCAAACTACCCTTCGGTCAGGGCTAACAAAGCGATGGAGACAAGGATGTTTCGAGCACTGATATTGGCGACGCTGTTGACCGTTTCTGTGGCCCATGCCGCCACAAAGTCCAGGGCTGAAGACGCTGTCCACAAGATCAAAGACGCCGTTCAGAAATTTACGCCGATTTCGGTCAATCAACCGGTGATCATCACGATGAAGCAAAAAAGAATTACGCCGCTGATTTACCGGAGCGTGATTCTGTCCGGCCTGTGTTTTCGATATCTGTCCGATCCGACGATTTTGGACGGCATTAAAGAGGTCGCCGTCGTCAACAGTTCCAATGAGCAGGGGTATGTTTACGAACCAGCCGAGATTTCTTGCTCCGATCTCAACGCGATGCCGATAACCAAGGCGGCGCTCATGTTGTTGGGGGCGACACATGCATTTTGACATCAATGGCCTACCATCGCCATGCCGGCGTCAACATTCATACTGACGTCCTTGCTTGATGTCTTGAGGTCGCGCAGCCGTGGTCGACCTTCGCTGTCAATTTTCAAATTAACATCGACCGTATTTCTGGTATGGCTGGTCGTTCCTGCATAAGCGCTGCCGACGGCTAGCCGTGCGCCCGGTTTCGCGGGCCCAGGCGTATCGAGTCCGAACAGTCCGCGCATTGAATCCGGAAGCCAACCGGTCATCGCCTTGACGGCACTCCTGATGCGAGTTACCGCATCATCGAAGCCGCCGACAATGCCACCCCAAAGATCGGCGAAGAACGCCTTGATCGGCTCCCAGTTTTTATAGATCAGGTAGGCCGCACCGGCGATGGCTGTGATTCCGGCAATAATCCAGCCGACCGGTGTTGTCAGAAGGGCTATTCCCAACGCCCTGACGGCAAAAATGACCGACGTGAAACCACCCGACATCGCCAGCAACCCGGCCTTCAGAACTGCGGCGCCAATAACGATCCCCTTAACGGCAAAACCAAGAGCGCCGATAGCAAGGACAAGCGGAGCGATAGCGGCGACCGTCAGTGCGATGATGGTTCCCCATTTAAGCAGTTCACCGTTCGCCTTACTGAGACCTGAAATCCAACCGGTAAGTTTTTCAACGATGGTTGTGAACCAACTCAACAGACCCGAATCGGCTATCGCTAATTGCAATCCTTCGAAAGCGGACACCATTTTCCGGATCTCGCCGGTGGCGCCATTCATCTGGGCATCGGCAACGCGCTTGGCGGTACCACCAGCCCCCTCCAATTGTTTTGTCATATTCGACAGTGCATCGGCACCCTGCGTAACCAACGCCTGCATGGCAGGACCGGCGCGATCACCGAAAATTAGCAACATGTCATCAGCGCCGGCACCTGCGTCGCCCAGCTTCCGAATGATATTCGTGAAAGATTTCAACTGGCCTTCCTGATCAAACAGATCAGATTTCTTGATGCCCAGATGCTGCAAGGCTTTCTTCGCATCCTTGGCCGGGTTAGCCAGTTTCGAGAGCGCCCCGCGTAGCGCGGTCCCGGCCATTGACCCCTGGATCCCAGCGTTACCCATTAAGCCGATGGCGGCCGCCGTCTCTTCAATTTGTATACCGAAGCCGGATGCAACCGGACCGGCGTATTTCATGGCAATGCCGAGTTGTGATAGGTCGGTGTTGGCTGAGGTGAACGATTTGACTAGCACATCGTTGACACGGCCGATTTCGTCGGCTGTCATGTTGTAACCGGTCAGCACGTTGGAAACGATGTCGGCGGCTTGCGCCAGGTCCATTTGTGCAGCAGCCGCCAGTTGCAGGGTACCGGGCATTGATGACATGACCTTTTCGGCGTCGAACCCGGCCATGGCTAGAAATCCCATGGCGTCAGCTGCCTGCGACGCTGAGAACTGTGTCGTAGCCCCCAGTGATTTTGCCTGACCTTCCAGATGCTTTAATTGATCGCCTGTGGCGGCGGTCAATACGCCGACACGGTTCATTCCCATTTCAAATTTAGCGGCTGTCCTGATCGTTAATGCACCGAAACCGAGGAGCGGCGCGGTCACCTTCAACGCCATGTTGCGCCCGACGTCTTGCAACTTCCTGGACGCCTTGCCCATCCGCTCCATGGATTGAGAGGTCCGCCTGGCGGCGTCTCGCATACCCTTGGTGGTCGTCGCGAACCCTCGACCGACGCGGCGCAGCGGACCGGTCATCCGGTCGACGGCCTTCAGGATCAAGCTAAGTCGCAAGTCGCTCATTGATTTTTCCTAACTCACGATGCCAGAACAACAACTCTTCGATATCAAGACCCCAGACTTCTTCCAGTCCGAAGCCGTAGCCATGCGCTACCTCGGCTAGGACGAGTCGCCAATCGCCGGGGACGGTCCAAAAAAACCCCCGATCACCTCGCTGACAGCCTCAATGTCCTCGCCATCGATGTCTTCGGTGGATGACGGCGGAATGTCCGCGAGGCGGGAGATCAACTCGATGATGCTGTCACCGGTCATTTGATCCAGGTTGATACCCCTGAGATGTTTCAGCTTCGGGCGACGCAGGGTCAGTTCAGTAATGTTTATGCCTTCGACCTGGATGGCGTGCTTCAGCTTGATGACTGTTCCCGACATCTACTTCGTCTCCTCGCATCTGAGGCCTTCGAAGCGGACCTGAATGTTGGCGTCATCGGTACCGACATCGCCGTCGGCGGCGTACCAGCCGTCGCTCAAGACCACGACCTTGCCGTTGGCCAGTTCGAGCGTCACGGTGACGCCGTCAAGTTCTGTCAGCTTGCCCAGATCGAGGTCGGAACTGTCGGTGATTTCACCTTCGATGAACGGTATCTTCGGCGTTGACTTATAGCCGTGGATACCGTCGGCGCCGACGATGCCTTCGCGTTTCTCGCCGCCGAGGTTGTAGGTGAAGCTACCCTTGGCGCTGTACTGAACGCCGTCGATCTTGAGGTAGACCTTACCGGCGCGACGATTTGGATTAGCCATCTTGTACTCCTAAAATTAAAGCCTGAATTCGACCTGGCCGGCGAAGACGCGGAACTGGTTGATGATGTCGGGCGGTATCAGCGCGTTGATGCGGTTGACGTCGGTTGCGTCACGCTCGACGATCAGGTCGGTCTTGAACTGGTCGATGTTTTCGGCAAGTCCCGCTTCTTCCCACTGCCTGAACAGCGCCACCAATTCGGCGCGGATGATCTTCGGCGTCACGACTTTCTGCCCGGCGCCGAACTGGGTGCCATCGTTAGCCAGTTTGAAGCGCGGGAACTTCAGCAGGATCCGCGCCCGCACCGAATAGCGCAGGTACGCCAGCGTCTTCATCGTGTTGAGGTCGAGGTAACTGGGATCGGCGATGCCGTTGACGTTGGTCTCGTAGGTTGTGATAACCCGCTCGATCAGCACCGAACCGCCATCGTCGACCTTCCAGGTGGCGATCGCGTCGAACAGCAACAGATTGCGTTCGCTCATGGTGAAGCGATCTTCGACCTTCGGCGGCAAGACACCGGCCAGCGGTAACGTCTGCAGCGGCCGGGCCGGGTCGATCTTGGTGTTGTAGGCGCAAACGCCGCAGAGTGCTGCGGCCCATTCTTCAGGCGGCGTCGGGCTCGCCTTGGCACCGATGATGCTCAGGTGCGGGCTGTTGCGGGAATTGCCAAGCGTCGTCAGAACCGCGTGGGTGCCCGACGCTCCCGCATAGGCGTGGCCGTCCTGCATGACCAGCGGGCCGAAGCGACTGGCCAATTCAGTTTCAAGCGCCACCAGGTTGGCGGCGTCGGTGTATGGCATGGCGATATCGGTGTACCATTCGGCGGCGATGACCGCGATGGCGCCGGCGATATCGGGATTGCCGGTCCCGGCGGCCATGGCGGTGATAGCGGCGGTCAGACCGGCCGGCAGGGTTTCGCCGGGGTAGAAGTCGACCCGGACGTCGATGCCGTTGCCACTCTCGCCTTTGTGCCGGGCCGTGATATCGACCTGCTCCGGGGTGACGCCGTTGACGACGGCGGTGATCGCCAGATCGGTCTTGGCGGTGATCGCGGCTGCGACGTTGGTGGCGACAACCGCCGGTGTGTCCGTGGCGCCGACACCGACGCGCAAACGCTGGCCGCCAATATACAGATTGATTGTTCCGGCCGCCGTGACGGCGCCGCCAAACAGAATCGTGCCCGTGGCCTGAACGCCGGCGACCAGGTCATCGAGCGCGATGGCCCAGGTCTCGGTCCAGCTGTTGTTCTTCTTCAACGACCGGAACATTCTGTGCAGCATCGAGCCGCGACCGAAATAGGTTTCAGCCGCCGCTTCGTTCAGCACGCGGATCGGCGTCGCGGCGGCAACGGTGCCGGTCGCCAGTCGCTGGCCGACAACGAGAATTTTCACCGGCATGCCGGGCAGGCCGCGAAGGGCTCCGGTATTGACGATTTCTATCGCGGCGCCGGGAACGCGCAGATCGACGGGAACGGCATCAAATGAAATCATGGTCTGTTAGTCCTTTTTCTTGATGGGTGCGGGCCGCTTGGCGATTGAGACATCGCCATCGTTGATGCGGCGGCGCCAGTACGGTGTATCGGGTACGTCGCACCCGTCGACCGGCAAGGCCCGGCGGTTGTCGGGATCGCGGACAATCAGGCCGGGATCGGTCGGTTTCAGATAGAGAGTCTTGCTCATGATTATTGCTCCGGTTTGATTTCGTCTTCGGCGTCGTTCTCAGCGGCCGGCAGGGGCGCTGTGACGTTGCCCAGCGGCGGAATATCCCAATCGCTATGGAAGGTGGCGAAACCATCGACGACGATGTCGAACGTGGCCTCGCTGACATAACGGGTGTGAAACTCCTGGGCGTAGATCGAGGCGTTGGTGATGTTGGTCAACGCGCGAACGACGCCCGGTTGCAGCGGTTCGATGTCGAGACCCAGGCTGTGGCCGGCGATCAGGGCGCGGACGTCTTCGAGCAGCTGATAAGAACCCACCTTACCGGCGGCGCCGCGGCGGGATGATTCCTCGTTGCGCCGGTTTGACACACCGACGATGACGGAGAAGGTCGGCCTGTGATCCCAGGCTCCGTCGCCGATGTTTTCCGGTTTCGGTTCGCCCTTGAAAACGATCCAGACGGCCGGAAAATTCTTGATGACCGTTCTGATCTCGTGATCCAGCTCGTTGCCATAGCTTGCGACCTTCTTCAGTCGATAGCCGAGGACGCCGGTGCTGTCGGCCAGCGAAATCCGATCGACAATGGCCTGTTCGATAGCGCCGATCATGGCCGGCCCCCATCGAACGGTTCGGCCATATAGACTTGCGCGGCGTACAGTATTTCGGTCTCCGCGCCGGGGCTGATACCAAGGTATGGCCGTGCCGGCATAGTGACCGAATGATTACGCCCGGTCTTGCCGCCGGCCTGGTGAATGCCGGCGTAAATCAGATTGGTGCCGATCGCGACCTGGTCGGAACTCGGATCGTGGGTGATCGAGGTCATCAGGCGGGTGCTGTCGAGCAGGGTCTTGCCGCCTTTGCCGCTCGCCCGTTTCGACGGCTTCCACGGCGTACCATCCGGAGCGGTGCCGCCCTCGAAATTATGCTGCACGTCGGCAACGACAATGCCGCCGATCTCATCCATCAATGCCGTCAAGTCGTGGGCTCGTTCTTTTGCTTTCAAAAGCGCGCGCCTGACAAATGCGTCATTGATGCCGATGGTCATGACAATGCCGGTCATCTCAGAACCCCTGCATCGTCGATTTGTTGAAGGTCTGGGCCGGGCTATTGAGCTCCGGCGCGCCGGTGGTGTCTCCGACCGGTTCCTGGCCGCCGACGTCGAGTTCGGCGATGCCGCGTGAGACGTCGCGCAGGAACGCCATCGCGCCTTTGTAGGTTTCGGTGACCTCGTCTATCGGTTGGTCCTTGAACAAATTCTTGCGCGCAATGTCGCAAGCGACCTTGATCAGGCGGGCCGGGATCGCCACCAGCGGCAATTTGTAACGGACCGAAACGTAGCCGTCGATTTCGGCGTCGGCATCGCTCAGCGCCTGGCCAACGACGGTGGCGTCAATCACACCGGTCGGCGGATCGGCGCGGTCGCTGAGCTCGATGAGCTCCGTCGAACCGAAGCGGTCGATCATGTTTTGTTGGGTAGCGTAACTCACGCGGCGAATCCTTGAATAGCGGGGCCTCTGAAGGCGGCGGGAACGGTACCGCCTTCAGAGGACTTCAGCGGGGTGCCTTAATGGGAAGAGATCACCGTCCCGATCCAATCCCGGCTTCCGGGGGTATTATTTCTTGTCGCTCTCGCCCTTATCGGCGGGTTTTTCCTTGACGTCCTTCACATCGACTTCGTCGATGATCAGGTTGGGTTCGTCTTTGAGCGCCTTGATCTCGGCTTCGCTGAAACGATCGAGGTCATAGTGGGTTGCCTCGGCCGGATGGGCGATGCCACAACGGCGGAAGCCGTCGGTCTTGGAAATGATGCGGAGTTTTTTAGCCATGGTTCAGTTTTTCCTGTTCAGCTTGGGGGTTAGGCCGGGATTACGCCAGCCACGGAACGACGACCGCTTCGGCGGTGCCATACCAGGGGTTGGTGCCACCACCGGCGAGTTCCTTCGATCCGACGATCGTGCGAGCCGCCTGTTCGTTGGACGGACCGACGATCAGCTTGCGAGGGTTGACTCCCAGCGGCCGGTCATAGTCGCCTTTCATGCCGACCAGCGCCGCCCGGCCGGTCGCGTAATGGGCGGCATCCAGGACTTGTTGCGAGCCCCAGATGAATTGCCAGAAGCCGAAGCCGACGTTGTGTCGGGAATGTGTGCCGTAGCGAAATTCCCGCGAGATGAAGACATGTTCGTCGGTTGTTTGGGTCATCGCGATAAAGTCGGGCTTCTTGCGTTCCTGAAAGACGATCGGCTTGATGGCGCGGGTATCGTCGACCAGGAACCACGGCGCGGCGGCGCCGCCATCGGTGTTGGCGACCGAGATTGCTACGCCGTTGGCATCAAGCACCGGATGATCGATGTCGAAGAAGTACTGGCCGTCGTAACAGGTAGAGGCGAAGCCCAGCTTCAGAAGATCCCAGACCAGCTGATCAGGATGGGCGGCGATGGACCGGCCCATTTCGGAAAACAACGGCGAATAGACACCGTAATTGTCATCTTCAATGTCGTTTCGATCGACGCCGACGGTCAGTTCAAAATCTTTGTTCTTGATCGTGTAGTCATGGGATATCACGTTCTGAACGACTCGGTCGCCAAGCCATTCGCGAACGTTCGGAACCTTCCCCATCCAACCATATTGCTCGGATTTGGTAGTGCTGGGCACGACCATGGCGACCTGTTGATATTGCGGGGTAGCCTCGCCGAGGGCGTTTTGGAACGTCGCCTTATATCCCGTAAACAGGTTGGTCAGGTTGGCGCGGTTGACGATGATTCCGGCGCCCATAAACACAAGATCCGAATCGGGTGATGCCGCGAGGCCGTGAAAAGCTGTCTGGGCGTCGACGGGGATAGCCGCAAACACGGCCAGACAGGCGATGGCGAGGGTGGCGAAGGCGACCGTCGCAAAGATAGTGGACTTTTGCATAGCTTGGTTCTCTCTTTTAAAAAATGCGCGTAAAAGCAATTGCGGTTAGCCGACCTCGACCCAAACGCCCTGGGCATCGACGTTGATGACCTTGCCCGCCACCGACCGGGTGGCCACGCCGTCGGTTTTAGCGACGGTCTGGTCATCGACGATGTAACAGCTGGCGCCGATATCGAGCGCCGCGATCAGATCGCCGGCCGCTGAGTTGGCGAAGCGGAAGACGCCGCGTTTGATCCGCGCGGTAACGGCGCCATCAATGCCACCGGTGTTGTCGACGGCTTCTTCGGCTCGACCGACGGCGGTCAACGTGGTGGCGACGGCACCCGGCGTTGCGAAGCCGGTGGCGCTGATGCAGACTAGAGCGCCGGCGTGGATGACGGCACCGGCGGCGACAGCGAGGTCGCGGATGACGCCGGTGATTTCAGGAGTGTTGCGGTCTTCGGTAAGGGCGGCCATCAGGCAGTCTCCTCGTTCAGAATTTTAAGAAAGGCCTCTTCGGAAATACCTTGCGCCGCGCACATGGCTTTTTGATCGGCATCGAGGGCAGACGTTTTGTCCGGGATTTCGCCGTCCAGGGCGGATCCGGGGGCGACGATGACCGGGGCGTTTTCGACGAAGGCCGCAAAACTCGCGGCGTCCTTGCTCGCCAGCGCCAGGGCCCAGTCCTTGTTGGCCGGGGTCACCTTGCCCGCCGCCATGGCTTTTTCGACGGCGGCGGTGGCGTCCTGGATGGCCAGCTTGTCCTGCAGGCCTTTGAGGCCGTCGGCGACTTCCTGGTATGTCGCCATGCTGACGAATTGGGCCGGGTCGGGTTCACCGGCGGCCGTCTTCGTTGTGGTTTCCTTGAGGCTGGCGATGGCGGTGGTGACATCGTCTGTCGTCGCGTCAGCGGCAAGGCTGAGCGCCGAACAGATCGCCGTGTGTGTGGTGTTGATGACGTCGCTGGCGGCGCTGGCCTTGGCCAGTTTATCCGCCGCCGCGATGATGGTTCCGGCATCGGCGTCTTCGGGTAGGCCGAGGGTCGCCGCCAGAGCCTTGAGCTCTTCCTTGTTCATGATGTGGTTTCCTGTTTCTGTTGCGTTGGCCAGCGCGGGAAGGTCTTCTATGGCCGGGTGATTGGTCAGGGCCGCGCGAATGATCCGCAGCACGTTGCCCGCTTTGTCGTGAAGAAATGTCGGACTGAAGTAGCGGTACTCTTTCGCCAGAAGATGAGACTTGGCCCGCTCGGTCCATTCGACCTGTCCCCAGACGCCGTCGGCGCGGGCTTCAATCTTTTTGATCCAGCCCGCCGCCGGTGCCGGTTGGCCGTTCTTAGCGGCATAGTCGGTCTGGTGTTCGTAATCGATGACCAGATCGATGTTGGTCGCACTGGCGTCGACCACGGCGGCCGGGTCGGCGTTTTGCCACCGCCGGCCGTCGGCCGCCAGGATCTCGCCAAGCGGTATCACTTTGATCCAATCGGGGATGCCAATCGGTAGAATGCTGGTGCAGGTTGCGACCAGAAAAGTCATATTTTTCTCATGCTCTTTCTCACTCTGAATGTTGAGGCTTGCGTCTCAATGTTGGTGGTGGCAGCTTAGGAACAGCCGTCATGACAAACACCCCGGACAGTTGTCCGGGGTGTTGTTGTTGCCGCCCATGGCCGCCGCCGACGCCGAAGTGGCCCTGTCGCGCAGGCCTGAAAGGGCGCTGTCGATGCCATTTAAGGGGGCATTTAACGGTCCAACGGATCAGGCCCCGGCCACCGTGCCTGCGAGGGGGACAAACGCGCTGGTGCGCAAAATTTCGCGGATGTGGATTTTTTGAATCAATGATGGTATAATGAAGGCGTTCCGAGGGAGTGGGCTTATCGCATCCAACGCTCGAAACGCAGACCCCGCCGATAGCCCGGCGGGGTTTTACTTTCTCCGCCAGGCCAGCAGGCCACCGCGCCATTGATTGAGGTATCGGTCCTGGGCTTCTTTTGAGTTTACGCCACGCGGCGCAAAAGATGTGATGCCGGTCCAGCCAGACTGTCCATGTTCAAAAACGGATAAGGCCGGGGCCTGGCCATCGCCTAAATCCCACCGCGCAATATGTCGCCGGCGCAACGACCAGGAACCGGGCTTGCTCCTGAATTCTTCCCACATCCACCATATTTCATCGGGCTCCTTGATCGCTGCCGCCGTAAGCAGAAGAAATTTACCCCGGTTCTGCTTATTTGCCTTTGAGGTGCCGTCGGCGGCTTTAAAGAGATCCTCGGAAATCACCAACCGCTCGCCCGCCTTGTCGGTAAAATGGGTCGCCATGCCTGGCTTGGCGCCGAACTCTGCCAGGAACGCATTGATGTAGGCCTTGTCGCTGAGACCGTCGGGCAACAGTTTGGCCGGGGCCGGTCGCGGAGCGGGCAACGGGGGCAGATCAACCCCCGGCGGAAATGTCCTTGGCAATCCGCCGGTTGGTGGCGGAGTGAAGGCACGATTCGGGGCAATGCCGACGTTGTAATCAAATCCGGCATCGATGCCGACGGGCACGTCGTGGATCTCGCCGGTGCGCGGGTTGCCCCACTTGCGGGTCTGCACCGCCGGGTCAGGCGACAGCTTGTGGCCGAAACGCTGCAGGTCGCGTTTTGAAAGTTGCTGAACCGTGCAGCGACAGCGCCAGCCGTTCGGCGGGTAATGGGTCTTCCAAAACGCATGATCGACCGGTAATACGGTGCCGTGCCAGGCGCGATGTTGCGGTCGGGTGCGGCCATCCATCACGGCGACGTAGCGCAGATACGGTCTGCGGTCCTTGAGGCGCTGAATGCCTTGCCATTTTCCGGCCGCATAGGATGTCCGCATGTTGACATCGAAGATGGTCTGCAGGCGACGCGGCGATCCCAGTTGGACCTTGCGGAGTTCACCGCTCAGCGGATCGGCCATTTCCTGTTTGCCCCACCAGCCCTTGGCCTGCAGGATCGGCGTCAGGTTTTTCTTAAACTGCCGTGGCGTCAGGCCGCCTTTGATGGCGGCGTCGACCGCGCCGCGAATGTCTTCAAGGATGTCGATCCGCATCGCCTTGGCGACGGTGAAGGCGCGCGCGTGTTCGTGTTGCCAGACGTCGCGCCAATCGAAACCGATGGCGTAACCCTTTTTTTCGAAGTAGGCGATGGCTTCCTTGGGTGGAAGATTTTTGAACTCAATGGCCATTGGGTCGGTCTTCCAGATCGGCCTCCACCTCGCCCGCGACGCGTGCGTTGAACAGCGCGCGGCCGAGCAGGTCAGCCATCCTGCCCTCGTCCATATGCGCCAGCGCCGATGCCAGGACGGCCTGTATTTCCTCGAACGTCGATGCGTCGTTCAAAGCCTTTTCAAGAGGCTTTAAGATCGGCTCGAAGGCACCGGCGATGTCGCCAGACGCCGCGAGCTCGGCCAGGAACGTCTCGACCGCATCCGGATTACCGGGGCCATGAGACGCCGCCATCGCCTTGGCGGGAACGGGCGGCAAGGTTGGGGTCGACACCTGCAGGATGTCGCCATCGTCTTCGGGCTCCTTCAGGTTCAATTTATTGCGGACCTGCTTCGCCGACACCCGCAGTCCCAGCGGAATCAGGGTGCCGAGCGAGTCGGTCATTTGTTTGAGATCGGTTTCATCGAGCCGGCCGATGCGGATTTTCGGATAGGCTTTTTGCGGACCCCGATTCAAATCGACGATCGGGCGCACGAGATCGCGATTGAGCGTCGCGCCAAGTTCCTTGGCGTCGGAACGCTCGATGTCGTCTTTGACACCATCGTGGACCTTGGCCGCGGCAAGTGAGCCGCCTTTGACTTCGGTGGTCAGGGTCTGGCCCAGCACCGCCTTGGAAACCTGCCGGTCGATCCAGTCGGCGAAGCGTTCAAACAAATCGATGTTGCCGCTGATCTTGGCCTCGATGAATTCAATTTCCATGCCTTGCGGAATAATGCAGGCGGCGTCCGAGGCGATGTCCGAGACCGCGCGCAACAAGATCTCCTTTTCTTCTTTCGTCGCGTTCGGCGCATATTTGCCGAGCCGCAGCGGATGGCCGTAGCGTTCGGCGAAAATCACCCAGTCGCGCACCGTGAAGTTCTTGAACAAATAGCTCCAGGCGGCGACGCGGGCGAGGCCGCCACGGATCGGAATTCCCGACTTCGCCTTGGTGCGATGACGGATGAATTTGTAGGGCGTCAGCGGTTCCGGCCGGCCGCCTTCGCCGAGCAGCCGCAGGGTTGCGCCATCGGCACGGTCGAAACGGAACCAGCGCGGATCGCGCCACAGCAACTGGCGGGGAAGCCACGTCCGGCCAGACGTGTCCCACATGATTTCGGTCACCGAATAGCCCTTGCCGACCGAATCCAGGATATCGAACAGTTCGTCTTCCAGTTCGTCGCGGGCCAGCCAGTCGCGGATCAGATCGGCGTTATCCTGATCGGTCTTGGCATCGCTGGCGGCTTCGACGCTGATGTCCAACTGTGCGATCTGCCGCTTGCGGGTGCCGAGAACGCCGACATAGTGCAGATCTTTTTCCTCCATTTCCTCGGCCAGTTCCAGATAACGGGTCGCGTCGCCGCCTTCGGCCTCGCGCAGGATCGCCGCCAGCCGCACCGGCGTCAGTCCCTGGGCCGGGTGGCCGGAATGATACTGGCGAATGCCGCTAACGGTCGGCCCAGCCTGTTCCTTGACCAGATCCTGTCTGGCAATTGGCTGGTCCCATTGATCGACGAGGCCCGTATAATTTTGGTCTGCCATCAGAAGGCTCCTTTCCTGAATGTTGAACGACCCGGCATGCCGTCGCGAGCATCCGCATCGCGCCCTCGCTCAAGCTCGCGAGCAGGGATGTAGCCATACTCGATGGTGTCCTGGCGGCTCGCGAAATGAGCCATCACACCGGCGATGGCGCTGTCGCCGTGGCGTTGCTTTTTGTCGGTCCCCTTGGTGCGGCCGCCTTCCGGAATCCGCGCGACGCCGCGATCCATGACGATGACGCGGTGGTCGGCCAGGGTGTCGGCGTCTTTCGGCAGGATGATGGTGGCGTCTTCGAACGCCGCCTTATAAGGCGGCATGTTCTCGCGGTACCATTCGACGGTCAGCATGACCTGGAATATGCGGCCCGCGCCATACCGTTGCATGGCGCGTTCGGCCAGGTACTGGCCGTTGCCACGGGCGTCGAGCGCGCCCGCGGCGAAACGCGGCAGGCGGTCGCAGACATAATAGAAAATCTGTTCCTGTTGTTGGAACGGGATGTTGCGAAGTTCCACCGTAAACGGCGTCCGCCTGGTCAGATTTTGTTGCAGCACCAGCGGCCACAATACCGACAGGTCGCCGGAGCGTCCGAAATCCTCGCCAATGCAATGGCGCAATTTTGGATCGAGCTTTTCCAAAAGCGGTTGCAGGACCCGTTCGCAGAAGTCGCGGGCCTCGGCTGTACGCAAATGATCGGACAGCTCGGCGAAAGCGGTCGGCTGTTCCCAGCGGATGACCGGAATATCGGCTTCCATGCGGGCCTCGATCAGAGCGCCCGAAAGATAGGTGCCCGACCCTTCTGACGGGATACAAAACAATTCTTCGTCGGCGTCGTCGCCATAGAAATCGATAATGTTCTGACGCCACTCTTCTTTCGTTTCGACCGGCTGGCCCTTGGCCTCCAGGATCATCTTGACCCGGTCATAAAGGCCGTCGTTGATCGCGTCGTCAAAATCAGTGCGCAGCAAAGCGTACGGCTTGCGCTCGGCGCGGATATCCTGCACCAGAGTGTTGAAGGCGTTGGTGTCGCCGTCATGAGTTGAGATCACCAGCACCTTACCGCCCCAGACAAGAAACGCCATCGCCGCTTTCATCATGCCCGCCAAGTCGTCATGGAAGGCGGCCTCGTCGAAGATCACATAGCCCTGGCGTCCGCGCAGGGATCGCGGCTTGGAGGTCAGGGCCAGAATATCGAAGCCCGAGGCAAAGGTGATCCGGAAGGCCTTGATGTTCCGGTCGCCATCGCGGGCTGTGTCGGTGAATATCGTTTCCTCGATGTCGCCGGCGGCCATGTTAAAGGACTTGGCCCACATGGCGCAGGTGTCGATAAACTCACGCGCCATATCGAGGTTGTAGCCGATATACAGCGTATCCATGCCGCCGTCGCGACGCGATGTGACCGACGATAAAACCGCATCTGCACCAATTGCCCAGGTGACACCGATGCGTCGACTCTTTTCAACGACGATGACTTGATTGAGCGCTGTCGAGCGCAGCAGCTTCTTTTGATAATCGAGCAGCACGTCCAGGATGGTGTCGCCTTGGCCATGCAGGGCTTCAGGAAATGCTTGGGCGGCGTCCGGTGTCATGACGCACCGTCGGCGCTGATGCCGAGGATCGCCGCCTTGATGCTTGCAACCGTGTCTTTGGTAAGGCCCGCCTGCTTGATGACGGCATCAACGGCGATGGCGGCTTCGGCCTTGACCTTTTTCTCGGCGTCGGCGCGGATCGCCTGATCACGATCCAGATCGATCTTGTTGGCGCTGGCCATTTCCTTCATCGCCTTGGCCAGGAAGAAGAAGTCGTTTGAGGCGAGACCGGTACCGCCGCCCTCGCCGTCGTCGGCCATCTGAGCCGCCAGATGATCGAACACCAGCGAGCGCAACACCTCGACCAGCAGGCGGCCTTGCTTGCCTTCGGTGATGTCGGGTCCCAGCTCCTTGACCAGGGCCTCGGTCATCGTTCTGGACTGGCGCAGCTTGGCGCCCATGGCATCTATTTTTTGAACATGGCGATGCAACGCCGAGCGGGAAATGTCATAACCCTTTTCGCCCAGCCATTCGAGCAGGCCGTTCAGGCTTAGCCGTCCGGCCGCGATCAATTGGTCGAGGGCCTTGCGGTCCTCTTCATCAAGACCCGTCTCAATGGTGCTTTTAACGCTCATTCAAAGCCCCTTTTATCGGCGGCTCGGACGCGCCACGCCGTCAATAATTTCCAGGCGATCCAGATGCAGCTCGCCGCGCCGGACAAGCTCGACAACCCAGATCGTGCCATCCGATATGCGTTCGATATCGATGGCCCGTTCGCGTTCCAGAAACTGCAAATCCTCGCGCATCTCGACGTCGTTCAGGTTATGGCCGTACGCCGACAGCGCCTTTTGCAAGACGCGTTCGTTCAGCGTACCGGCGCGGTCTTCGGCCAGCAGCCGCAAGACAACCAGACGCCGATCGGCTTTGAAGACATCGGTGACCGCATTCATGATGTGTGACCTTTCAATTGCGCCTCGACCAATAAATTGAGCGGCCGTTCGACCCGCTCCATGGATTCCTTAAAGCCAGCCAAACGCTCGTTGAGGACGCCGATTTCGCCATCCATCTTGGTCATCTGCTGCAAGGCGTTGTGGAAATCGTGCGATCCTGGCAGGGCATCGATCTTGGCTTCCAGGCTTAACGCGCGATGGTCCAAGTCTGTCAACCGGCCGGCGTGAACCTCCTTAAGGGCTTCGATCTCGCGCTTGTTGGCGCTCTGGCGGGTGACGATCCAGGTGTAGACTGCGTTGGCGACCATTCCCAACATCAAAATGAATTCCAGCCAGAACTTCGCGGCGTCGTAATTAACGCTCATTGCTTGCCCCGCACCGCTTTGATGATCGCCGCCAGATTGCCGCCGGCGGCGGCGACGGTGGCAGCCGCGCTATCCAGTGGACGCCCGGCTTGCATTTCATATTGCTGGGCCTTGTCGCGTTCGCGGCAACCCATGTATTTTTTGATGACGTCGGCCGACACCCAGAACGAGGCGATTAGCGGCCCCCAAATCATTTCCGAAACCGGCTTGGCGGCGGCGATCAGCGACCACAGCGATTCCTTGACCGGAAACGACGCGCCCGCGAAATTATAGCCGGCGCGAACCAGCCATTCGATGACGGTCATGACGAACAACAGCCGGATCGCCCAGCAGAATGTTTCAATCACCGACATGGCGCGCCTGGCGATCTCTGGCCGGGCGGTGGCGGCGACCTTGGCGGCGTCGCCTTCGGTCAGCTGCCTGAAGCGGTCGGTGTCCAGTTCCTGCAGGCGCTGACGGTAATAGAGCACGCCTTGGGTGATCGCGGCCCGCTGGCTTTCCGGCAGGGCGTCAACGTGGCTGGCCAGGTCTTCCGGCGTCACGTCAGTCGCGACCGGCTCGCCGGTGATACTTTCGACCAGCGACCGGCCCATGGATAAAACGGCCGGGGCAAATTTCAGGGCCGCGAGAAGAGTGGGTATCATATCAGCTGTCCTGTCCCTTGATCTTCGGCCAGTCGGTGACCGAGAACACTTCGACGACGACCGCGGCCTCGCCGATCAGCTTGGCCAGCAAGGCGATGTCGCGATCAAATAGGCGCAGGCATCCATACGTCGCCATCAGTCGGTCGTTGCCGCGATTGCCGTGAACAGCGAGTCCGGTGCGGCCGCGCTGTGCGGCCTTCAGGGCGTCGCCGGTCTGTCCCTCGAGCAGGATCGCGGTCGGGCCGAGCGTCTTGTGAGATGGCGCGAAGCGGGTGATCCGCGACGGCCGGTAAAGACCGGCCGGGGTATCGCCGTAGGGCCGGGTGGCGTCGCGGCTCGTATTGCCTTGCCGCGCCGCCTGGCTGCTATCGGCCTTGCCGCGGCACGGTATGTCGTACAGCCGCTTTGCGCCCGCCGGGTCAAAGACGCAGAGGAAGCCCGGCAACCGTCGGTCGTCGGGCAGGTAAGCGAAAATCCTGAAGGGTTCGTTTTTCATGCCCGCCATGGTAGGCGGCGGGGCCAATAAAAAACCCCGGACAATTGTCCGGGGCGCACCAAGGTATTGCGGCTACTCTGCCACGCTCACTGATTTTCGTCAAACAGCGGTAACGGCTCTTGCTCGCGGATGCGCTTTCGCAGGCGGCGGGCGGTGCGCTCGTGACTGTCGCCGGCCAGCGCCGCCTGCGTGTTGGAACCGCCCGCGCCCATCACCTTCGCCATCACCTCTCGGCGGTGTCCCTGGCCGCGCAGGTTGGCCATCGGGATCAGCATGCGGCCATAGCCGACCGTGTTCGCAATCCTGCGGGCCGCCTCCAGGCCGACCAGCTTGGTGATGCGCGAGCCCGGTTTGGGGTTCTTCGCCACCGTGATCTCGGTGCCGCCGACGGCGCGCGCCAGTCGCAGCGCGACGGCGTTACCCGCCGCCTCGGCGATGTCGGCGAGAATTCCGGGAAGCTCACTGCTCATGGTTTTCGCACGGCCTCACATGTGCAGATCGCCGGTCCGGAGACCAGCGGGCGGGCCCGGCCGATGGTGACAATGCTGCCAAGCCGGGTGTTAAACAGCACCGCGAAGCGGGCCTTTCGGAACTGCACCGTCAGGAAATATTGGTCGGTATCCGGGCGCACAAACACCGGTTGCATGCGCAGGATGGTTTCTTCAAGGTGACTGATATCGTCACAAGCCAGCTTGATCCCGTGCGCCTCGGCGCGCCGAACGGCATATATCCGGCCATGTCCGACCGATATATTCATGTCGTGATGACCTCAGCAATATCCTTGACGGATGCGAGGCCCCGCTTGGCGAGCGCCCGGCGGATCCACGCGCCCAGGGATTCGATGATCCTGTCTTGCTCGATCTCGGTCATGTTGGCGATGATGTTGTTGTCGTCGGTTCCGATCAGCCGCGACGCGTAGCCGTTGAGGCCGAAAGCCAGTTTCGCCTCGTCCAGTTTCATGAGGATCGCCCATTGCGCTTCGATCACCCGCATGCGCGGCCGGTGAACCGGACCCCTGCCGATGATGTTGCGGTAGGGATCCCAGTTGACTCCGGCTTGCCGTTGGGCCCAATCCTTCAGGGCCTCGACAACCTTGACGGCCTGCCCGCCGTCCAGCCACTGCAGCGCCGCCACGCCACGATCCCGACCGCCCGAAACACGCCTCGCGAAATTGGCCAGGGCCTGTTCTGACGGATCGCGAACGACGCCCAGATTGTAAAGCGAGATCCACAAGGCCCGCATCTTGGCGGCCTCGATGCCACTGGCCAGCTTGCGGCCGCCGGCGCGCACGGGTGGCCGTTTGGTGAACCGGGCGCCCTTGGCCTTAAGGCTCGCAACCAGTTCTTCCAGTTCGCCGATCGTCAACTCGGTGGCCGAGGTCCTGCCGCCGAACTGGCCCACCAGCATGTCGCGGTACAGATCATCATCGATGCCCAGTTGCTTCTGCGCAATCTTGACCTTGGCGATCAGGCCTTTTCGAACCGGCGTGGTCTTGAACTTGCGGGCAGCGGTCATGGCGTTCGGTCCTTGGCGTTGTCTACAATCAGATACGGCTTGCACCGCGAATACAGAATGCGAGGCGGTATGCAAAAGGCGTCTTTGATTTCGGCCTGAAAATAGGCGGTGACGTCATGAGAAGAGGCCATATCAACCCCCACTATTATCGGTTTGATTTCCGGCAGTTGCTTTAGTGCTTCATACGGTTTCATGGTCAAAATCCCTGGTTACGATGGCATTGCCGGACCGCCGCAATCAGCCCCGCGCTCTCTGACGATGGTGTCTGCGGCCTGTAGGATGCTCAATTTTTTTTGCTCTGTTGGGCCAAAAGATGCTCCAATTCCGTTACCGCCATGATCGTCGGCTTGATCTCATCCGGAGCGTTGTCGTAGCCGCGACCGAAACGACCATTCAGCCGTGGCAACATGGCTCGCGGTACAAGCTTCCAATTCGATGGGAGGGTGTTCAGTTTATTTCCATCGAGGCATTTAAGGACCATGCCGTCCGGCACGGGGCCGTTCGCCTGTACCCACAACCACCGATGTTTCTGCACGTAGCGCCGCTCAAAACCTGTGTGAGGGTTTGTTTGCTCAACGCTAATCTCAACGTATCCGTCTTTTCTAATCACCTCATGGCCCACATATTTGTTGTTGTGCGGCAGTTGCCCTTTCTTGAACCGGGTCCGGGCGCTGTTGAGGTTGTAGGGCATGGATTTACCCTTATTAGCCGGTGTATGACCGCCCTCAAAACGGCCTGACCGACCCGTCATCCAGCCTTTTCGTTTACAAAGTGCTTTCAGGTTATCCAGCGATACGTCCGTCCGACCGAACGCCTTGACGAAAGCAAGATGCAACTTACGGCGTGGCATGGCTCGGTGCGTCTCTAAGAAATCTCTTTCCGCCTGGCCATAATGTATGGCTTGACCTCTCATTTTACCTTCGGCCCCACGTCTTCATATGGCTTTTGATCAGGCTGCCCCTCGATCATCGGCAGGCGTTTTATGAACTGTTCGCCGTGATCAGCGACGAGTTTGCACGCCGACAACGTAAGGTTGGCGTTTGCTATGATCTTATCAGCCACTTTCACAATAGCGTCTGTACGCGCGGCCTCTTGCTCGATCTGCTCGCTAGTCAAGTCCGTTTCAGACAAGCGCTCGATCTGCATGAAAAGGTGGTCGTTAAGATCCGTTAATCGATTTTTCATCGCTCTCTCCGTTGTGTTCTGCCTCGGTGTTTCGACTGGGAGACGACTCCGATGTTGCGGTTGGCTCCAAAATTCGGTCGAGGGCCGGGCCATAGCCGTTCCTGCGCAGGCACCGGGTCATCAGATCCAAGAGCCGTTCGCGTGCCGCCGCCGAGCCGGGTGCGCAGGTGGCGACGATCTTTTGTGCCTGTGCGTCGAACTCGGCGACGCACATGTAAGCTGGAAATTTGAAAGCGGGGGTTGAGCGGGCATTCATTTGATCGGGTCCTTTGCTGTCGATCCGTATCTGTGGGTACGCCTGTCCGCGGTCGCGGCGGATAGGCGGTCAAGGTTCTCAACGATCGCGGCGTCATGTGATTCCGCATCCTGATCAGATTCACGGTCATCGGCACCACAGGCCGCCAGCGCGTCTATCTGCGCCGGATCGACCGGCGCCAGCAGATAGGTCTTGCCGCAGACGACGATCAGATCGGCAGTTTCGAGAAGCGCCGCCATCGCCTCTTCAAGTGTCATCGACGGGATTTCCTGGCTCTCAGGAAACCGCGCCATTTCCGCCCTCACGATGTTCCGCGTCATCGGCTTATCTCCCGCCCGCCGCCAGCCCGGTCGGAAGTCCGGCGAAAGATTCCTGGTGAGCGTTGATCAGGTCGCGCACGTCACCGAGTGCGATGCCTTGTTCGCCGCAATGACGCAGCGCCAGCTTCAGCAGGTCACGCGGATCGCCATCCGTCTCGCCCAGTTGAACGCAGAGCGCGAAATGCCGGGCCTCGGTAACGGCGGCGCGCATCTGATCGCCAACATCGGACTTGCGCCGAAGTGGATAAAATCGCGCGGTGGTCATCTGCAATTGCAAGAGGGCTTCGGTCAGGTTCCTGGTACGCATGGCGGTATTCCTATCGATTGATGGGGTTACACGATCGCCTCTGTCTTGGTTTCAAGCGGCTTGATAATGAAGTCCTCGCCGCCGGAGCCGATGGAAACGCCCTTGATGGCATCGAGCGCCGACGGATCCTTGAGCATCGCTTCCTTGTCGATTTCTTCTTTGGTGCGGATGAACTGAAACAGCTTCTTTTTCTTCAGGGCCGCCAAAATGGCATCGACGCCGCGTAGCGAAACCTTGGCCGGCCGGCGGCGCCAACTGACATCGCCGGCGAGGAAGCGGTGGCTCTTGATCTTGCCGTCGCGGGTCAGCGTGGCGCGATTGGCGGCGCACCAGACCTGAACCCCCTGAGCGGTCGCGGCCAGGTCTTCCTTCGCCTGTTTGAACGGCGTCTCGTAACCGGCGATCGCCTCGGCGATGACGCCGTCCATTTCCGTCTTGAGAGAATCCTGCAGCCGTTGCAGGTCGCCGATCTTGCGGATCGCGGCGTTCACGTCATCTTCGTTTTGCGGTACAGGCAGTTGTGCCGCCTGCTTTACGCGACTGGGTTTTCTGGTCATTTGTCTTCCTTGCGAAGGTTTAGAACGGTGTTTTTGCGGATGGCTGAAAGGCCGTTTCTCGGTCGGTTAAGAGGCCGTTGAACGATCACCCAAACGGCCGCGAGCAAGGCCAGCACCGGCCATGCGATGTTGTTGCGCAGACGGATCAGCGTGCGACGGGTCATGATTTTTTTTCCTTGTTTCCTGGAAATTCGGGAATGCTCTGGCTGGAGCGCTTCCAGTTCGTGCCGCGGTCGATTATCGAGGCGGTCATCGTCTTCTGATCCACCTCGAGTATTGTCCAGGTGCCGGTCGCCGAGAGCAGCAGCTCCATCTTGACGCCCGGCCGGATGGTCGCGTGGATCTGCACGACCTCGCCGAAAACGTCGCGCAGACGATCGCGTATGTCGATGGCCGGGCCGGCTACGACGCAAGCAATGGCGTCTGCCTGCGTATTTTCGGGATTCTTTTGGCGGGCTATTCTGTTGATCCTGGCGCGCTCCGCCATCGCCTCGAACATGGCGTCCGTACTCCTTTTTTCGATGCTCGGTAGCATTCTCCGCAGATCGTCGAGCGTGGTCGATATCTCGGAGTCGGCGTTCTTCAGGCGTTCGATGCGGCTCACCGCATGACTGACAGTGCTGTGATCGCGGCCGCCGAAATGATTACCGAGCACGGTATAGGATTTACGCGTGATGACGCTGGCCATGTAGATGGCGACGTGTCGCGCCAGCGCGATTTCCTGCGTACGGGTTGGAGACAGCAGGTCGGCGACGCTAAGTTGATAATATTCGGCAACGGCGCGTTGTATCCGTGCCACTGAAATCGCCGGGCTGGCTCGCAAAAGATCGCTGTTCTGGTCAATCATGTTCATGGTTTTGCTCCTGATTTGAAATGCACGACATTGGCGGGCAAGGCGCCCGGTTGCCGGTCGATGATGGGAACGGTGCGGGCTTCGAGCTCTTCGGCATCGTCAACCGCGGCCTCGATAATCGCGCAGACCATCGTCATGTCGGATGGCTGTATCCGCATGCCGGTGGCGGCGTAGGGCCGCAGGCGATCGGCCAGGCTGCGCAGGTTTTCGCTCAACATTGCTTTGATCCTCCTGTTCTGGATATTGGGCAGGCGCCGCACGCCTTGACCATGCGCGCCCGAAAAGCACTGGTCCGGTTGCCGCCTTTCGCGTGTTCCTGATTATCGAGGCAGACGGCGAGCGATATCTCGCCGGACGCCGGGCACCGTACCGTTGCGGACATCAATTCCCCTTGGACCCGACTTTCGACCATCGCCATGTCGCCTTTGTAGGTCTTGCTGATGACCGAGCTGCAGACCGAGCCGGTGGTGTATTTAAGCCGCTTGCCGACTTTCGACTGGGATGTCGCGTCGCATTCCTGGGCCAGCACGATAATCCAATCCGGACACTTATCGCCCCAGGCGGCGCGGGCCTTTTCGACGTTGGTGGATGCGTTGGCGCTCATCTCGCACCGCCTTTCGTGATCTCTGATTTGGGCCAGACGACGGTGTTGCTGTTGGGATCAAAGACCTGCTTGATGCGCTGGATTTGCGGCGGTTTGGGGCCGGGATCGCGGGCCCGGATAAAGGCCATGCGGGCGGGCTTGCCGGGCGCGCCCTTGGCAACGGCGCGGACAAAACCGGCCTTGATCATGAACTTCAGGTAATCGGCGGCGGCGGTCTCGGCGACCTGCGCCTTCGACGTGCTGGCGGCCAGCGCCAGTTCGGCGGCGGTAAAGGCGTTGAGTGTCTTCATGGTCCGCCACATGGCCTCGGTGCCAAGCCCTTGAGTAACTTCGGAACCATCTTTGCGGACGCGCGGCGCTTCGGCGCCGACGTTCCGTGACAGCCGGTATTTTGTGGCCTCGAAGAACGCGCCGGGTGTGCGAATCCCGGTCGTCAGGTAACCTGCGTTTGTCAGGCCATTGACGTAGGTCTTGATGGTGCCCTTTTTTACCTCGTGGCCACAGGCATCAAAAATGTCGCGGCAGGTAAACGTTGCGTCCTTGGCGGTCGACGCCAGTTTACGAATCGCGGTCCAGATGGCATCGCGGCCATAGGGCTTGTTTGATTTTGCGATAACGTCGGCGGGTTTTCTGGCCATCTATGCATCCTCCGCCGGATCCCAGTCGTCAAGACTGACGGTGGAGAAGTTGGCCAGCGCAGCCTTTTCGCGCAGGTCATACAGCTTGGTAACGACGCGCCTGGCGCTGCCGCCGGTGCCGCTGACGAGCTTCTTTAAGATGTCAGGTTTTATCGTCAGGCCTGGACAAACGAGGTGCGCCAGGACTCTTACGTCGTCCCTATCTGTTGGTTTGGCTTCGACGCTTTTCAGCACACGGCTATCGAGGCGCTCCCACATTTTCAACATGTTAGGCATGTTGCCTTCGCCGATCAAAATGATGCTGGATCCCGCCGCCGCGCAGTATTTGTAGATCGAGCGGACGATTTCGATCATGCCGCGTTTGACCAGAAAATCGGCCTCGTCGATGATCAGCGGCCGCCGCGGGTGATCGGCCAGATGGTCGCCGATTTCAGCGACGGCCCGGTAGATCGGTTTCTTCAGCACCGTGCGCGGCGGCAACAGGCCCAGTTCGACCATGACGGCTTCGCAGAAGGCCTGCTGCGTCCAGGTGAAATCGCACTCGACGTAATAGGCTCGAAACTCGTTGATGCCATACATCGCCGAAAATGTTTTCCCCAAGCCGGCGCGACCCGAAAAGGTGCCGAAGCCCGGCAATTCGGGCGGCCGGTTGACCAGCAGTTCGACCAGTTCGGTAAAGCGCGCCACGTTTTTCAGCGGGGCGATGGTGTTGACGCCTTGAATGTTGTCTGTCATTTTATCCTCTCACTTTAGTTGAAAACGTCCGCTTCTGGTTGCAAACGGGCGGGCGTTTTTTTTACCGGCTTTGTCAGGCTCGGTTTTTGAAGCTCTCTTCCATTCGACGCCGCGATTTGTATTCGGCGGTCGCCTGATACCTTTCCAGCCACATGCGTTCATCGGGATCGGTAACCGCTGACCCGTCTTCCAGATCGCGAGCCCGCGCGTATCGCGATTCCGGCGTGTTTTCAGGGTCCGGCACGCGGTGATCGTCCAGCCGTTCGATGACGCGCTGGTGGGCCGATGCTTGCTGTTCGCTTAACGCGGCGGCCTTGACGGCTGGGCGCGTCATTAACGGATCGTCGTTGGATGCCATTCGGACCACCTTGCTCGTCGCCGGCGGCAGGTTTTGAGGGGTCGGAAGTTGGGCCGCGATGTCGTGGCCGGTCAGGGTGCGGTGTTGGTCGAGCAATGCCTTGGTGCCCTTCATGAAGGCCTTGCGGGTGCGGCCGTGATCGCGGGCAGCGGCGGCATCGCTGAAGCCAGCGGCATCTATGACCTCGGCAAAGCCCAGGTAGCTTCCGTCAAGGCGATAGACGTGAAGGCCCGAATGCAGGTGGTCTGGATCGAACCTAACCACCAATTTTTGGCCCATGTGGCCGTGCAGGAAATCGGCCCAGTAGCGGTTGCCCATCAGCTTTATGGCGCCGTCGCGGCGCGCCGCCATAACGCCTTCGGCGGCAAGCAGCCACAAGCGGCGCTGTTCGTCGGTGGCTTTTTTGATCGGCGCTTGGGCGTAGGATTCCGCGAATGTCTGAGCGAAAGATCGGCCATGGCAGACGGCGGCGCGGCGGCCGACACGCTGATTATGCTCGGCAATGCCTTCGCCGACGATACGGATGAAGTCGTCGATCGGCACGGCCTTGGCGCCGTAATTTTCGGGCTTGTTCAGCGGCGTGTTGCCGGTCCAGGCGCCGGCGAACGCCGGGTGTTTTGCGATGTCGTTGCAGAAGTCCTTAAAGGCCCTTTCAATGGGCTTCGATTGGCCTGAGTAGGGCAGGGTCCAGTGGACCTCGACACCCAGCTGAGTCAGGATGCCGACCGGCTCTTCTTCCTTGATCTTGAAGCGGAAGCGGTTGGCGATGCCGCCGGTCAGCCATTTGGCGGCGAAGCCGCGGCCGTTATCCAGATAAATATGGCCGGGGATGCCGTAGTCTTCGACCACGTCGCCGATGGTCAGCCGCACGGCCTCCTTGTTTTCCGATTTGTCGATGCGCCAGCCCAGGAACAGGCCGGAATAAAGATCCTGAACGGCGACCATCATCGGCCGCATGGGCTTGTCTTCATCGGGCCACTGCACCCAGACATCCCACTTATGGCCATCGGCGTTGACCGCTTCCAGCGCGTGGAAGCCTGAGCGATCACGCTCTTGCGCCGGGTACATGGCTTTCAATGCATCGACGCCGCGCCGCGCCAAAACCCGCACGGGGACTGCGATTTCGCGTTCAATGCGGCGTTCCAGAGACCGCGACGACGGTACGGACCAGCCATGGGCCAGGGCGGCGCTCTCCAGCCTGCGATAACAACTCTCAAACGTCGGCCTTTCGGCGCGCAGGTAATCTGACTTGACCAGTTCCCAGGCGTCGGGCGAACAGTCGGCCGTTTTGGTGCGGCCCGCGTGACGCGGCGCCAAGGCCGGCAACCAGTCGGCCCGCTGCACGCCGGCGACCAGGTTGAACCAGTTATAGATGGTGCTCGGCGTTACGTCGTATTGATGCGCGACGGTTGAAATCGCCAGGTTCTTTTTCAGGCCGCCGCGCTGCAATACGTGGACGGCCTCAAGGACCTCGAGGCGAGCCTGTGTTTTTGATTTGCGCGCGTCGGTCAGGCTTTCGTAAAAGGCCCACAGATCGGCTGTCGATTGATCATCTTTGATCGCCGCCTGTTTGGCCTTTTTGGGCGCAAGGCCGATCATGATTCTGGCCTGGGCTTCGGCGGGTAGAAGGCTGTAATGGTAAATCCACCCTGCACCTTTTCGTTTAGCCAATGGGTTCCCCGCGCGATTGCGACGCAGCCTCCAATTTTGCTCAACAGCCAAATTATTCCAGGCCCGTTTTGATGTGCGATTTGGATCCACATTCATATCGGCCAATTCTTGTGCGGTGAACCATTCGCTCATGATCCGCCGCCTTTCCATTCGCGGCGAAATTTCGTCTTCTTTTTCTGCAGGGTTTCTATCTGATCGGTAGTGATCGCCTCGTTGACAGCGCTTATGTATTTCTCCGGGATCACCGCATGACCGAACAAATCGGGCAGCAGCGATAACAACCGCATGTCGCCGGTCGCGTGCACGAATGCCGCGAACCGTGGCAGGTTGATGGTGTGGGCCTCTTTGGCTTGCGACACATACGCATCGATCATGGTTTTCGAGACGGTCTCGCCAAGGTAAGCGCTCATGATTTCAGCGATTTCGTCGCGGCTGAGTTGACAGTCTTCCAGAGCCATTTTCAGGGCACGGCAAACCTGAGAAGAAATATCGGCGCCCTTGATTTTTGTGGGCGGAAACGATGCATTGACAGCGGGCGGCGCCCAATCCGTAAAAAGGTCCATGGTTCCGGGCGTCTTTTTAGCCGCCATTATTCGGCCCCGATCAAGCCGCTGGCGGAAAGATGGTCGAGGAAGCGGCGGCGCGCTTTCGGGTTATCGTTGCGGTTCCAGGTATCCAGCAGCTTGCGAAGTTGGGTTTCCTCGGGCGATATGTCGGCCGGATCGGCGTGGCCTTGGATGACCTTGACGGCTTGTGCGACGGTCTTGGGGCTGGCTTCTTCGGGATCCAACAGCGCCTTGCCGACCCGCACTTGTAGGTCTGGCTCCAACCGTGAGAGTGCGTCCAGTTCCTTTTGATTGTCCTCGTAATCCGTGCCGCGCAGGGTATTGGCGGCTTCGCGGCTGAGGCGTTCGCCGATGGCCGTGGAACGCTCAATCGTCCTAAGTCCCATTTTTGACCGCACGGCGACCGTGCGGTACCAATCCGCCAACATGGCGACTTGCTCTTTGGTCCGGTCACCGCCATGTTTTGCTTCGGGGTTCAGTTCCTGAAAAACCCGCCTCAACGCCGCCAGGAATTGAGCGCGTTCCAGTTTTGATAATTCGCTACGCTCGAGATTTTCCAGCAACTCGTCGCGACGAAGTTCCAACTCGCTGCCTTCTAATATCACAGTTGCGATGGTCTCTATGCCAAGCAGCCTGTGCGCCGCTAACCGGTGTCCGCCGGTCACTAGGCGATATTTCTTTCCACGTATCTGCCCAGCGACTTCGATAGGTTGGCGCAGGCCGCGTTCGTTGATGCTTTCGGCCAGTCGTGAAACGACTTCTTCGTTGATTGGTCGCACCCGGTTACCGTCATCAATATCGGCGATGTTTAGAAAAGCGATCTTCATGTCAGGCGACCCTTTCATTTTTGACATGTGCGACCGTCGTTACCCTGCTATTATTTTTTAACCAGATGGACGGCCGCATGGGCTTGCCACTGGCGATGTAGTAGCGGGTTGGCCAAATAACCTCGGGCGTCGTGTCCAGGGCTTTGGCGATGGAGTGCTGCACCCTTGCGTTGGGCATACGCTTGACCTTGGTGACGGCGGCTCCGCTGATGCCGAGTTGAAGGGCGATTGCCGCAAGGCAGGAACCGCGCTTCTCTAGGCCTGCTTTTACGTCGCTCCAGTGAATGTCTTTGCGTCTTGCCATCAGGTCTCTCAGAAGCGGTTAGTGCCGCTTTTTTGGGGTGCGATTCAGTTAACTTACAAACCAGTATTGCGGAAAAAATTCCGCAATGTCCATAGAAATAATACCGTTCCCAGTCAAAAAAGTGCGGAATTTATATCTTAATATAGAAAAATACAGGCAATTCAGAAGCTTATGGCGAGAGCAGGCACAAAAAAAACAGCAGGAACGACGGTTCCCGGTTACCAAGTTGAACTGGGAAGCAGAATTAGTTCTGTAATAGAAAGAATTGGTACATTGGCTGAAGCTGGTCGGATTGCAGGCGTAACCTATGAGCAAATTTCAGCTTGGCGGGATGGCCGATCAAAAATGTCGTTCCACGGCGCAACTAAGCTCTGTCAAGCAGTAGGGGTAAGTCTGGATTGGCTTGCTACAGGTGAGGGTAGCGAAGAGCCTTCAAACAAGGCCGTCTTGTTTGACAAGGAACACCTCATCGCCGCTATTCAATCCGTCGAGGAGCTGGAGGAAAGTCGCAACCTGAAATTCACCCCGGATAAAAAAACTGAATTGATATTAATAACTTACGAGGCCATAATCGACGAAGAGTAGTAATATCAGGGGTTGCCGCCAGCATGAAGAAGCCCATCGAAAAGGCGCGTCGTTTTCTCCACGAAGCCGCAGGCCATAACGACAACATAGCAACAACACAGCTGCCGCAGATTACGTTCAACGGCCCAGTCACTATCGTTCTTGGTGATATTCTCGCAGAAGCCACTTCGGCCGTAGCCAATCACCATAATGATCGGGCCGCGGGAAACCATAACAGCAAAGTACCGCCGTACCTCACACACCGCAGAGCTATTCTCGCGGCACTTCCGCCGTTCAAGCTCGAACAGCCCTATAGGCATTGATATTCAAGATTATGGAAAACACTAAATGTCATGGCGCACAGTTAAAATTTCTCGACGAAAGAATGCGGCATAAAAGGCAGCGGATAGAAGCAGCCGTTCGCCTGGAAGAACGCCGCCCATATTTACGGTATGTTGCTGTTGAAGATGCCCGTACAAGTGCAGAACATATGGCGTTCCACAGTATTGTTCTTCCTTTGACCCATCCATTCTGGAATCGGCATTTGCCACCTTTTGAAGAGGAATGCCGCTGCATGACGATGACGCTGTCTGCTCGTGACATGGTGCGATTTGGATACGCCATGACCACTTCTCTTCCGGAAGGATTAGTCACCGCTGATGACGAAAAGGAGTGGCCTCTTAAACTCCAAAAACTCAGGCTTACGGGACTCTAAATTCAAGTGACAAAATCTCCGAAAAGGCGTCCGACTCCAAAAACAAAAAAGCCGGCGCGATTTTTTTTAACAATGCTCATGTGACAGGCTGTTTTCCTAGCATTGTCCCACACAATCCCGCCTAGTCCCGCCATATCCCGGTTACTCTAATATCAAGTGTCCCCTAACAAGCCCTTCAGCCCACCCATTTCTGTCGGAATCCAGCACGGCAATTGCACCTTCTTGGAAGTCTGGTGCGAGGTGGGCATAGCGCTGGACCATCTCCAGCGATTTATGCCCGGTCAGGTGCATCACGTTGTAAAGCGGCACGCCGCCTTGCACGAGGCGTGATGCGAAAGTATGGCGCAGATCGTGAAAACGCAGGTCTTCAATCCCCGACTTTTCGCGTGCCGTAGGGTCGCTGGCAAAGGCTTCCGTGTCCACGATAACGGGACAAAACCGCATTTTCTCAACAAGGCCAGGTATAAGGGGCGTAATGTCATTGAACGCAGGTTCGGATGCCTCAAGGATTTCCGCCGCATCTTATCGTCTCTTATCGAGCCGTATAGCCGCCATCTATTACAAGTTCGCTGCCGGTTGCAAACTTCGATTCGTCGGATGCGAGGTAAAGGACGGCATAGGCGACGTCGTCCGGCTCTCCGAGATGGCCGATGGGGTGCAGGCTTTCAAGTGCCTTCCGTGCGGCCTCCACATCGCCGTCCTTGGCTTGCGCCTTCAGGAAGCCTCGGACCATGGCCGTGTCGATGAAACCCGGGTGTACTGTGTTGATCCGAATATTGTAGCCACGCATGGCGCAGTGAAGGGCGGCCGACTTGGTTAAGGTCCTCAGGCCCCCTTTGCTTGTGTCATAAGCGACCATGCGGCTGTCGCCGACAATCCCTTCGACCGACGACATGTTGATGATCGAGCCGCCTCCGGCTGTTTTCATCGCGGCGATGGCATGCTTGGTGCCGAGGAAAACGCCGTCGAGATTTATGCTCATCACCCAGCGCCATTCCTCGAGGGTGATATCCTCGATGTTCTTGCCTTCCCCGACGCCGGCGTTGTTCACCAGGATATTCAATTTGCCGAATTTTTCCACGGCCGCGTCAATAGCCCGTTGCCAATCTTCCTCCTTGGAAACGTCTTGTTGCACGAAAAAGGCTTCGCCGCCGGCCTGCCTGATCTCCTGCACGACGGCTTCGGCGCCTTCCTCCTTGCGATCGGTGATCACCACCTTGGCCCCTTCCCTGGCTAACAGGATCGCTATCGCCTTGCCAAGTCCTCGCCGGCCACCGGTCACGAGCGCCACTTTTCCATCGACTCTGTTCATTTTCTTCTTCCTTTTTTGCCGTTACGATACTGTTTCCAACGCCAGCGCGATTCCCTGACCTCCGCCGATGCAAAGCGTAACGAGGCCGCGCTTAATGTTGTCGCGCTTCATCGAATGGAGCAGCCGCGTCGTCAGGACCGCGCCGGTCGCACCGATCGGGTGACCGTGGGCGATGGCGCCGCCTTCGACATTGACGATGTCTTCCGGCAGGTCCAGTTCGCGCATCACGGCGAGCACGATGGCCGCGAATGCTTCGTTGATCTCAATCCGCTCGATGTCGCTATGAGTCCAGCCGGCGCGCCCGAGCGCCTGACGAACGGCGGGTAGCGGGCCCAGGCCGAACATGCCCGGCTCCACGGCCCCGATTCCGTATGACACGAGCCGGGCCATCGGCTCAATTCCGTGCTCCTCCGCCCAGCCGGCTTCGGCGACGACCATTGCCGCGGCGCCGCTGTTGAGTCCGGGGGCGTTGCCGGCCGTGATCGTGCCGTCCTTGCGGAACACCGGTTTCAGTTTTGCGAGGCTATCGGCCGTTGTGTCCGGGCGGTTGTGTTCGTCCTTGGCGAAGGCGAGTGGCCCTTTGCGGGTCTTGATCTCGACGGGCACGATTTCGCTCCTGAACCGATCCGCGGCCTGTGCCTCGCCAAAACGCTGCTGGGAACGCAGGGCCCAGCGATCCTGCGCCTCCCGTGTGATCCGGAATTTGGTCACGAGGTCTTCCGTGTGCCAGCCAGAGTGCTGGTCGGAGAAGGCATCGTTCAGGCCATCGCGAAGCATGCTGTCGTAAATCTGGGCGTCACCCATGCGATAACCCCAACGGCCGCCGCCCGCGAGGTAGGGCGCCATATCCATGTTTTCCATGCCGCCGGCGACCACGCAGTCCAGGTTGCCGAGCCAAATTTCCTGCGCCGCCGAGGCGATGGCCTGGGCGCCCGAGCCGCAAACGCGATTGACGGTCATGGCTGGAACGCCGACCGGGATGCCGCCGTTTATCGCCGCCTGGCGGGCCGGGTTCATCTTATTGCCCGCCTGGATGACGTTGCCCATGACGACGGCGCCGACATCGGATCCTTGTAAGTCGGCCCGTTTTAGGCAGCCCTGCACCACGCTTGCGCCCAGTTCAGGTGCCGGAATGCCCTTCAGGGTTCCACCGTAGGTGCCGATCGCGGTGCGGACCGGTGCACAGAGGACAACTTGAGACTTTTCCATGGGTAGATCCTTTCATTTGTGCCGTCAAATTTCTGCTTTACGTTCGATTTCCCCCAGCGAACTCGTCGATGGCCAGCAATAACGGCGTCATCCACATGAAGGCGGGGCCGCCGTGCATGATGACGGCCTGGAACCCGGCCTCAATGATCTCGTTTCTGGTCGCACCCGCGCGCACGGCGTTACGGACGTGGAAGGCGACGCACCAATCGCACTGGGCGGCCACCGACAGCGCCGTGTCGATCAACTCCTTCTCCTTTAACGACAAGGCGGCGCCGCCTTCGGCCTCCTTGATGAAGTTGAGGAAGCCAGCCGTCTCGTTGGGAAACTCCTTTTCCAGCCGGTGCGTGAGTTCACCTACTTCTTTCAGTCGCTCTTTCATGGACGTCATATCTATTCTCCCTATTGACTGTTAACCGTAATCGCCTCCGGGGGCTGCCGCCTTTGGACCCCGTCGTCGCTCCTCAATACCGACACGGTATGCCGGGCGATCATCAGACCTTCATCGGTTGGGATTACGAACACCGGAACAGGGCTTTCCGGGATGCTGATCCGCCCCCGTCCCAGTTCATTTGCCGCGGGGTCCAGCTTAAGGCCGAGCCATTCCGCGTTCCGGCACACGCCCCCGCGGACAGCGGCCGCGTGCTCGCCGATCCCGCCCGTAAACACCAGGGCATCGAGCCCGCCGAGCGCCGCGGCGAGCGAACCGAGCTCGCGCCCGATGTGGTAGACGAACAGGTCAACCGCCTCCTTGGCCTCGTCGGCCTGGCTGGCCAGAAGGTCGCGCATGTCGTCGCTGACGCCCGAGACACCGAGCAGTCCGGATTGGCGGTAGAGAAGGTCTGTAAGCGCGTCGTAGTCCATGCCCTTTTCCTTGATCAGGAAAAGGATCACGCCGGGGTCGAGCGCGCCGCAGCGCCGCCCCATGGGCAGACCGTCGAGCGCGGTGAACCCCATCGTCGTGGCGACGCTAAGCCGCGCCCGCATCGCGCACATGCTGGCGCCATGTCCCAGATGGGCGACAACGACACGGCCTCCGGCGGCGGCGCCGGCATAGCGAGGCAGGGCGCCGGCGATATATTCGTAAGACAAGCCATGGAATCCATAGCGGCGCACGCCCTCGTCGGTAAGCGCGCGCGGCAGCGCGAAGGTCGTCGCAAGAGATGAATTGGTCCGGTGAAAGCCGGTATCGAAACAGGCGACCTGCGGTAGGTTCGGAGCGACAGCCGCCACGGATCTTACCGCAGCCAGATTGTGCGGTTGATGGAGCGGGGCGAGCGGGATGAGCTTTTCGAGCCGCGCGAGGATGGTGTCGTCGACGAGGACTGGCGCGCTGAAGTCTGTGCCGCCATGAACGACGCGGTGCCCGGCGGCGATGAGCGAAAGACCGGCCGAGTGACCGTCGATCCAGTCCAGGATCAGGTGAAAGAGCTTCTCGTGGTCCGATCCGTCCGGAAGTTCCCGTTCCATGGCAGTCGCGCCTGTTGCCTCGTGAATGGTCAGCCGCGGGGTATCACCAATGCCCTCAATCTCCCCGTCGGCGATGGGTGTGGGGTCAGCGGTGTCGAGCCGGCAGGCATAGAGAGCGAACTTGATGCTCGAGGAGCCGGCGTTGAGGGCAAGAATCACGTTCGTCATGGGCCGCTCTCCCGCCTGTGGTGCTCGACGAGGGCCGCGACCGCGCTCGAGGCCAGGCGGCTTTGTATGCTATCGGCCCGGCTCGTCAGGATGATCGGCACCCGCGCGCCGACCACGACGCCGGCAGCGTCGGCATCGGCAAGATACTCGAGTTGCTTTGCCAGCATGTTGCCGGCTTCCACGTCCGGCACGGCCAGAATATCGGCGTGGCCGGCAACCTGAGACTCGATGCCTTTCGCCCTCGCCGCTTCTTCCGAGATCGCGTTGTCGAATGCCAGGGGACCGTCGACGATACCACCCGTGATCTGGCCGCGGTTCGCCATCTTGCAGATGGCCGCGGCCTCAACGGTCGACGGAATTTTCGGGGTTACCACTTCGACCGCGGAAAGCACCGCGACCTTGGGTGAGGCGATACCCAGCGCATGGGCCATGTCGATGGCGTTCTGAACGATATCCCGCTTGTCATCCAGATTTGGGCTGATGTTGATGGCGCCATCGGTGACGAAGAGCGGGCGGTCGAAGTTGGGGACATCGAGCAGGAAGACGTGGCTCAGGCGGCGCTCGGTGCGCAGACCGCTCTCGCTCCGGACAATGGGATGCATGAACTCGTCGGTGTGCAAGCTGCCCTTCATCAACGCGCGCACCTCGCCTTTTTGCGCCATAGTGACCGCCGTCGCGGCTGCCGCATAAGAATGCTCGGTTGGCACCAGGCGATAGGGCGAAAGATCGAGACCAACTTCCTCCGCGACCGTACGAATTTTGTGCTCGGGGCCAATCAGGACGGGCGTGATGAGATTTGCGCGGGCCGCCGCCACGGCGCCGCCGAGCGAGTTCGCGTCGACCGGGTGAACGACGGCCGTGACGATGGGCTCCAGGGCCTCGGCCATCGCGATCATGCGGCGGAACTTCGCACCGTGCTCATCGATCCTGACCTCCGGCAGCGTGACCCGCGGCCGCTTGATCTTTTCGGTGGGGGCGATCACCAGGGCAGTGCCATCGATCACGACCTTCCCGTCCTGATTGGCGCATTTGCAGTCGAAGGTAATGCGGTGGTGCCCGTCGTCCTTTTCGCGCGCCGTGACGGTGATAGTCACCGTATCGCCCAGTCCGATCGGGCCCAGGAAACGCAAGCTCTGATCGAGGTAGATCGTGCCCGGCCCCGGCAGCTCGGTGCCGAGCACCGTCGAGATCAGGGCGCCGCCCCACATGCCGTGGGCGATGACCTTGTGGAACATATCGCTCTTGGCGTATTCGGGGTCGACGTGCGCGGGGTTGACGTCACCCGACATGACCGCGAAGAGCCCGATGTCGCGCCGGGTCAGTTTTCGGGTCAGGCTGGCAGAATCACCGATCCTGATTTCATCGAAGGTTCGATTCTCGATATAGTCAAGGGCAAGGTTCATCGAATGTTTTCCTGTTTGCAATCAAGAGTTAGGTGGCGCGCTATTATGAAATCTCAGCTTGCCGGCTGTTCGCGATCTTGCTGGATCAGCTGGATTTCAGCAGGCCTGGATTAGTCGACAACGTGATACCCGGCATCCACGAAAATTGTGTCTCCCGTGATCGACCGACCTTGGTCGCTCACCAGGAAACTGGCCAAGGCGCCGACGTCGTCGGTGCTCACCAATCGGTGCTCCGGCGCTTTCGCCGCCGCCTTTTCCATAAGGTCGTCAAAATGATCGATTCCCGACGCGGCACGGGTTTTCAATGGCCCCGGCGAAATGGTGTTTACGCGAATGCCTTTTGATCCGAGCTCCGCGGCCATATAACGGGCGCTTGCTTCGAGGGCGGCTTTGACAGGCCCCATGACGTTGTAAAGATCAACGACCTTCTCGGCGCCGTAATAGGTCATGGAAAGAAGGCAGCCACCATTGGACATTAGGGGTTCGGCTCGCTTGGCCATTCGGATGAAAGAGTGAACGGAAACGTCCATGGATTGGGCGAAGCCTTCCTTCGAGCAGTCGACGACCCGGCCGTGAAGGTCCGCCTTCGGCGCAAATGCAATGGAATGAAGGACGAAATCCAGGCGGCCCCACAATTTATCGATGCGTTCATAGAGGGCTTCCAGTTCCCCCGGAACTTCGACGTTGCATGCCATGATGATGGGACACTCCAGGCTCTCGGCGAGCGGCCGGACATAGGGTTCTGCCTTTGGGCCCAGATAGGTGACGGCAAGTTCGGCGCCGGCGGCGCGCATTGCTTTGGCGCAGCCATAGGCGATACTGTGCTTGTTCGCTATTCCGAGAACGAGGCCTTTCTTGTTTTCGAGGATGCTCATGGCGCTCACCTATTCCTCCAGCACGTAGGTGCCGGGCGCGTCGCAGAGCGGCGCATAACCGGCCTTTGCCTTGCCGACAGCCGGCGGTTTGGCGCGGTCCCCGGAACGCTCCGTCAACCAGGCCTGCCATGTCGGCCACCACGAGCCATCGT